>Ga0209745_1000093_pt1 | contig 46910 bp, 38 predicted proteins | sample BarGraNGADG00312_FD_184495 | JGI IMG/M metagenome (GOLD analysis project Ga0209745, IMG submission 184495) | Arctic peat soil microbial communities from Barrow, Alaska - Barrow Graham LP Ref core NGADG0004-312 (SPAdes) (version 2) | ecosystem: Environmental > Terrestrial > Soil > Wetlands > Peat... | reverse complement strand
TTAATCTAATGTGATAATCCTGAAAAATCACCTCGCTTGCGTGATTCATTGCAACCGGCATTTTTCATAACGGCCCGGCAATAAAGGGAGGTTGTGTTACCTGGCGCAGCCATCCGGCCACAGGTCCCGGTACTTTAGCCGGGAAATTGTCCCGGTGGCAAGACAGGTATGGCGTGCTTTTTGCCGTCCAGGTACAAGTTTTATTGCGTGCTGGCGCGGTCGCGGTACAAGTTTGATTAACAGCCTGTAAATAGTCCCGGTAGATGAAGTTTAGAAAAGGCACTGGCGCAGTATCGCGGTAGGAGTTGTCTCGGAGCCAGAAATTTGTTAAGGTTCAGAATTTTTATTGCGGGCAGATGAGCGAGTCCGGGTGCAGGGTTAAGTACTGGTCCCGGTAAGTGGCTCAGGATCAAGCAAAAAGCATGACAAACAACTTACCTTTATTGTCCGTGTTAGGGCAAGTTTCATTTAAGTACTTTCTGTATTAAAATTTGATAGGTTAATCATTTTCTCATTAATTCCAACTTTCCCCGTTCACTTTTAATTATTGGAATACCAGAACCGTATATTGTATATTCTGCTTCAAAATTTTTATTATTTATCCATATTATAAATCGTCCTCCAGCAAATAAACCATCGCCAAGTTCATAGAATTTAGATACTTTGCCATCATTTGTTTTTTCCCCGCTAACTGGTCCGGGTTTTATTGATACAATTTGACCATCTTCTGAGAATGTTACCTCATGCTGAATATCTTCATTTGTAACAGTATAGTAACTTTCAAATAGACTATCTCTTGGAAATTGAACATTAGGTGCCTGTGAAACTCTATCTACTTTTAGAAGATAGTCACCACCATTTAATGATGAAAAATCGATAGTATCATTATTGTCTATTTGTTTTTTGCACGTTGCAAGAAACACAAAGACAATACACAGATATACATTTAATTTACCCATAAAAAAATGATTAAAAGGTTGAGTTTCAGTTCTAATAATAGTAGATTGTTAACATTGATCACTAGGTTCTTATAATATTATTTTGATTTTAGGATGAAATTGCAAATTGGTAAATAATTTGCCCTAACGGCCCGGCAATAAAGGGAGGTTGTGTTACCCGACGATAGCACCGGGTAGGGTCCTGGTACTTTAGGCAGGGAATTGTCACGGTGCAAGGAGGGTATGGCGCGTGTTTTTGCCATCCAGGTACAAGGTTTTGTGGGCATTACGAGTGTCGCGGTACAAGTTTTATCGGAGCCGGGAAACTGTCACGGTACAGGATATTTTTTGGAAGCACTGGCGCAGAGTCGCGGTAGAAGTTGTCTCGGAGCCAGTAATTTGTCATGGTGCAGGATTTACATTGCGGGCAGATGCGCGAGTCCGGGTTTAGCTCTCATTACAAATTTGTCTTGAGTGCAGGAGCAAAAGCAAAAACTGTGACAAACAACTTACCTTTATTGTCCGTGTTAGGTGTTCGCAGAATTATTAAATCTGTCACCAGAGAAGACTTTGTTTTAATTACTTAATAAAGTAAACTAATCCGATATTCATTAAAACACCTTGTCGGGTGAAATTATTTTCAGGTTTTGTTTCTTTGAATTTTCCGCCAAAATACCTCACAGAAGGCTCGATTCCAATAAAGTCCTTAAGCTTAATTATATAACCAATACCAACTGAATAACCGATGGTATTCTTATAAGTATAATTTAAAGAAGGATCAATAAATCCAGTCCCCCCAGCAATAAGATTCCCTTTATAAATCATTTTAGAATTTCCAAAATCAAATTCTGCATGAATGAATAGACCGAATGGTGCATAAAGCCTTACAAAAGGGGCGATTGCAAAACTGGTTTCTTTTGAATTAAAGTACACATAATTGTCGAATTTGGTGTAATCATATTGGTATTCAATACCTACACCAGCGACAAACCAGTTTGTAAAGAAATAGCCTGCTGCAGGACTGAGCTGAACTAAATGCTCCTGAGATTGAAGAAAATTAGAAGTAGTGAGGCTTGAGTTGTCATCTTTATATGTGTAACCAAGAGATCCACCGACTAAAAAATCATGTTTAGTCTGGGCATTTGCAAAGTTGCAAATTAGAAGAAGAGAAATGATCACTTTATTTTTCATAGTAAGGAATATTATTATTTTGTTGCAAGTTTTAATTTAATGAACGTCTATAATCATCTAGAGATGCCCATCTGTGACACCTAACGGCCCGGCAATAAAGTAAGAAAGCGTTACCCGACGACAGCACCGGGCAGAGTCCTGGTACTTTAGCCAGAAGATTGTCACGGTGCAAGGAGGGTATGGCGTGTTTTTTGCAAATCCAGGTACATGATTGAGTTTTGCGAGTGTCGCGGTACAATGCTGATTAAGTGTTGGATATTTTCTTTTCACGATTAAGTGTATAAAGTACACTTGCGCGGTCACGGTTGAATCCCCTTATACTGAGTTTTATTGAGAGCAGAGAATCTCCAGCAAAAAACATGACAAGCTTTTTTACTTTATTGTCCGTGTTAGAGGTTAGTTGCGCCATGTAGGATTTGTCAATGGAGTAGAGAAGATAGGCTTGCGAAGCGTCGGGATTGTGGGCTGTTAGATTTCAGGGCAAGCCGGATCCCATAATCTGCATTTTATCTCTGCATGAATCACGGTAAATAATCTAGAGTTAAGAAAGTTCAAATGAATCAGGAAGTTATCAAAGGTAACAAGTCAAGTTTTCTTTGCGCAATTACCACTAACGGCCCGGCAATAAAGGGAGGTTGTGTTACCCGACGCAAGCACCGGGTAGCGTCCCGGTACTTTAGCCAGAAAACTGTCACGGTGCAAGGAGGGTATGGCGCACTTTTTGCCGTCCAGGTACAAGTTTTGTGAGTTATACGAGTGTCGCGGTACAAGTTTTATCGGAGCCGCGAATTTATCCCCGGTTACAAAGTTGGGTACGGGCACTGGCGCAGTGTCGCGGTACAATTTGTCTCGGAGCCAGAAATTTGTCAAGGTGCAGGATTTTAGTTGCGGGCAGATGAGCGTGTCCGGGTGCAATGGGCATTACGAATTTGTCTTGGGTGCAGGAGCAAAAGCAAAAAGTGTGACAAACAACTTACCTTTATTGTCCGTGTTAGTGGCTGTAATTATTTAGAAATCATTTAAATATTGTAAATTCTAAAATGTATAATCTGTAACTTTTTAAAAACTAAATTTGAAAGATAAACCTGTCACAGGTTTTGTAGAAGAATAATAATTTATGGAACCAATATATGGTTGTATCTTGATGAGAAAGGAAGATTTGTTTTTATCACGGAAAGCTAAATTATTAACTTTAGCAACTCTGATAGCGTCAACAATTGACCAAATCTGTATAGATAATAACACTAAACCTCCACCGGCTATTAGTCCAAGACCACTTTCACTAGGTCCATTATTAAAATACATACTTAGAGATCCTGCAAGATATAACACGGAACAGACAACATATCCTCCAAGAAAAGCCAATCCACGTCCAGTTTCTCCAGAAATAATTTGCCCTAATCCTGGAATTAGAAATGATGTTAGACCTGCAACGGCAGTATTGTATGGATCACCCACTTGAGGCATGTAGGTTCTATAATCATATTTTGTCTTGTTTACGTTATACTGGCTAATAGCGCATGTGCTTATAAGAAATACACCAAGAATAATGAGAATAATTTTTTTCATCGGATGGTTAATTTTTAAGTTAGATAAAGAGAAACGGATGATATTTTTATTACGAATAAATCAGAAACTTGATTGTTTTCATTTACTCGTTAGTTAATTGCAGGAATATTATAGCCACTAACGGCCCGGCAATAAAGGGTGTAAGCGTTGCTGAGCGAGTGAAGGCTGGGCAGTGTCGCCAAATCGGGGTAGAGTCCCGGCACCAGCCGGAAGGAGCGAAGCATGGCGCGGTTTTTGCCGTCAAGTTGCATTTTTTTTGAGTTTTACGAGTGTCGCGGTACAAGGTTTATTGAGAGCAGGTCACATGTCCCCTTACACAGATTTGGTTGAGAGCAGCGGCGCCGTCACGGTGATGTCCCCTTATACTGTGTTTTCTTGAGTGCAGAAACGCTTTGCAAAAACCGTGACAAGACTTATAACCTTTATTGTCCGTGTTAGCATTTGTGCCATTTTTAATCCTATTTAGTTTTATTATTTTTCAGTGATGTATTTCCTAATAAGTTCATCAATTTCACTTTTTGTTTTGGGATTTTCAGTCATTTCTTTGACTTCATTCAATTTATGAATTGCTTTTAATTTATTCCCATTTAAATAGTAAAGTTCTGCTAAATCCTTTTTGTTCTCTGCAGTTGGATTTGACTTTTCAAACATCTCAGCATATTCAACTGCTTTGTCTGATCCTTTTTTATAAAAAAGAAATAAATCAATATAAAATTTGTAATGCCAATAATCTTCCTTGAAATTCTCAGGTTTTGAATATTTTGTCATCCAATTATCAAAAAATTCAATTCCTTTTTCAAATTCTCCATGTTGGGCAAGGCTATGTACTTTTAGAAATGGGGTCCAATGGTCAGCGTATGCTCCTTCAGCTTCAGAATACTCTTTAGTCAATTTATCTGCAAATTCAATATCTATCTTATTTTCGTACAAAAACCTTGCATAGTCTCTTACATAACCCAGATGATTGCCTGATTTTAGATTGACGAGTTTATTAAGATAAAACCTGATGCTATCAGAATTATTGGAGGAACGATAGAAATAAAATAGTTGTTCGAGTCCATATTCTATATATCCTATGTCATTATTTTTCCCCCTGATATAAGTAGCCATTTCTTGTGGAGATAATAGACCTGGATCTCTCAAATCAGAGTAGGCAATATAGAAGTTCGCTGTTTGTACAAGCTCTTCGTTATGACTGACTTTGATAGCTGAAATTGCAAACTCCTTTGCATTTTTGTACATATCTTTAGCAAGAAGTTTGTCTTCTATAACTTTTTTAAACAGGTTAAGACTATCAGGATTCTCATAGTATCCTTTTTTAAGTTGTTCGAGTTGCTCTCTCCCTTCAATTGTATTTTTTAATAGATCAATAAATTCTTTAGGAGTCTTCTCATTTAGTCCAACAATCCGGCTTATCTCATCTCCTTTTGCATTTGTGATAATAAATGTAGGATAGCCCGTTATATTATATTTTGAAACAATAGCCTTATTAAATTCAAGTTCTGCATCAATTTTGCTTGTATAGAAGTTTTCATTCAAAAAAGTAATTAGTGCAGAATCAGGCTGGAACTTCTTCTCAAAATATTGACACGGACCACACCATACGGTTGAAAAATCGAGAAAAACCATTTTATTATTTTTCGAAGCTGCCTGAAATACATTTTTATAATTAGTATCAAAATAGTCCACTTTTTTTGTGTTACAACTTATTAAAAACAGTAAGATTAAATAGGTCAATAGTTTTTTCATGTAGTATATTTTAAATTTTTATGAATCTTAGTTTTCTGGAAAGGACACTCTATATAGTTAGCATTCGTGCTTATTTCAATCATTATGTATTTGTCTAGCTCTAAGTTAATTGTCTCCCAAAACGGCCTCTGCATGAATGCTAACGGCCCGGCAATAAAGGGCGTTTGTGTTACCCGACGCATCCCGGCCGGAAGGCAGTATCCCCCAATCCAGGTACAAGGTTTCGGAGGACGGGGAAGGAGGGTATGGCGCGGTTTTTGGCGTCATGGTACAAAGTTTCGGGCTTATACGAGTATCGCGGTACAAGGCTGATAGAAAGCAGGTCAGTTGTCACCTTATTGTTATATTATTAGCAGCACCGGCGCAGTATCGCGGTACAAGTTTACAACGGAGCCGGGATTGAGTCATGGTACAGGATTTTGATTGCGAGCACTGGAGCGACGTCCGGGTGGTCCAATTTGAGGATCATGTTATAAGAAAACAGTTAGTTCAAAAACCGTGACAAGCAAATGACCTTTATTGTCCGTGTTAGCTGTAGGGCCTATTTTGAAACTGTCTCGGTTGCAGAAATTGTCTTGTCACGGTAATTTTTTATAAGTCCCGATAAATGGAACTGATTTGTCATGCTACTGGAATTGTCCTAATGATGAAAAAGTCTTTTATCTATTTGACAAAAAACATTATTTGTTTCTTTGAAAATATGGTGTCTATGGATTTATGGGGGCTGGTATGTGCAATAAGCTTTTTTCGGATGTTTTTTGAAATAGTCATGCTTGGAAAGCTTATTGCATGTACCAGTGAGTTAGCTGTAGGGCAAATTTTATTATTGTCTTGATCTATCAACATTTTCTACTTTAGCTGCCTGTCTCCTTGAGTGGCAGGGAAGGGCTGGAAGGCTCTTTTGCAGCTTTTGGATAATGGGGAGGCAATGTGTGATCTGCAAATGGGCCTGACAGCGAAGGGATGGTCAATCTTGCTTTAATAATATTTACTCGACATAGTAAAAGAGAAGAACTCCTTCCATGGTCAGAAATGCAGCGAGCCAAAATGTACCGCCTTCTTTATTTCCTTATACGGGCAAGCTTTTGATTTTTAAAAGTTTTGGAGTGGTTAAAAAGGCATTCAGCAAGTACGTCATTTGCAAGAAATACCGTTAATAAAAGTTTATAAATGAGTATGCCTTTGGGTCAGTGTGTTTGTTTCGGTACTCATTTTTATGGTTTAACAACTGGGGGATTAGTACTCCTTTTACCTTCTTCCCAATTCTTTGCAATATGCTTGTAATCGGGGAATGATTCATCTACATCGTTCAACCACTTCTCAATGAATTTTGGATTGTCGCTGTTTGGTTTTGGCTTGGTTGTATTAACTCTCATTTGAATAGGAGTTCTAACACCATCTCCCATGATGATGGCAACTTGTTGTGGTAAAACAGGTAGCTGTTGCAAAATATCTTCGTTTGCTGCCGACACTAATTGCTTGACATACTTTTGATCATCGGGGTTTTGTATACGATGAACGATGAAAGAATTGCATTGCGATAAAACTGTTTTGGATAACTCCGATGGCCGCTGACTTGAAACCAACAAAGACAACCCAAACTTTCTTCCTTCTCTTGCAATCCTCTCAAAAACTTTTTTTGATATAGAAACTTTATCGCCTCTGTCTTTTTCCGGAATATAATTCTGTGCTTCCTCCAAAACTATTACAACTGGGAAACCGCCTCTGTCTTCCTTGTTAAACCTTGAAAGGAATTCCAGGACTAACCTTCCAATCAAACCTGTAATTGTTTCTAAAACCTCAAAAGGAATTAGTGACATGTCAATAATAGTAATTTGATTTGGCTTTTGGTCGCTAATTTTTTCCGGTTCTTCTTTTACTAACTGTTCTTTAAAATAGTTAGTAAAAATATCAATTTCAGCAGTATTGAATATTTTGAAAATGTCACCAAGAATAAACGCCAAGAACTTTGACAATGCTTCATTTATATTAGCATTTTGATTTAGTAAAAGGGGTTCTGAAATCCTTTCATCATTTAAGTATGCTTGTAATCGCAAGCGTAAGGTCGAAACGAATTCTCTAATTCGGTTATTCGATGTTTCAGACTCGTTTATAGCCTCATCAATAAAAGTTGAAATCAATCTATCATAATCAAACCAGATAGGGAGGTCGATATTTTTGTCTTGTAGAACTTTCTTTGTAGATATAAAAACTGATAGTTTTCTTAGTTCATTCGCTAATTCATTAGATACTTCAAACAGGATATTCTGTTGCAAATGTCCGTTCACCCATCCTTTTTCACCTTGAGTTAATGGACTACCATTATTTGTAACAAGTTTTCCTAAACTTTTTAGAATAGGCATAAAATCAAAACCAATTTTAAGTTGTTTGAAAAAATCGGCTATCCCTTGCGTATCATGAAACACTATTGGTTTTAGTTTTTGCTGGTCGGCTGTCTTTGATAATTGAACTATCTCGACTAAACGATTATAATAGTATTGAGGGACACTATCATTCTCAATAGCATTTGTTTCATTTTTAGCTAATCCTATTGCTCTTTTTAAAATTGGTGATTGGGTATTTGCACTTGGTTCAAATAGAAATTCAAAATCGTCATAATTCATAAACCAAAATGGAACTTTCAAACCTTCCTTGTCAATACAGATAGCATTCACCAATATTTTATCTTTGTATTCATTCGTACCTTTCTCACCAATAAAAGCCCTTTTATATTCTCCATTTGTGTCAAAGATTATGAAATGAGCATTTTGTAATCGCCTTCCTTCTTTGTATTCAAAAGCAAACAAGCTTTGGAGTATTGAAGCAACAGTGCAAGATTTTCCTGAACCAGTGTTTCCTAATATTGCAGCATGTTTACCGAAAAATTTGTCGGGATTTATTTTAATATGGTAATCAGAAAATGCAGGTGATGTTCCTATAGGTAAAAAGTAATCCTTTGCATAATCAATTTCATTTTTAGGTGCTGTGTCAAATATTTTATCTAAATCTTCTCTTACTACATACCAAACTGGATTATCTAGAATTGGATAATTGTAAACGCCTTGCAAATAATCTTTACCATTCTCAATTGTCCCAATCATTGTTGCAACTAAATATCGCTCTGCTTTTGGCAAAGTGATAAATCCAGTTGTCTTTTCAATTTCAGTTTCATCCTGAATCTTGACTCGTGTTACAATAGCCACAATTCTGTCAGCGCCTACGGGAATAATCAAATATGAGTTTATTCTTGCGATTTCATAAATGTCATTGAAACCGCTTTTGTATAAGCTTTTCAGGTCTTCGTCAAGTTGAACTACAACCCGAAAACTATCAACTGAAATTACCTTGCCTATTTTTCTTTCACTCATATTAAGGTGTGGTTGGGGTTGTTAGTGTTGCGACAGAGGTAATATCATATTTTCCAAAAAGTGTTTTCAAAGTTTCAGCAATTCTTTCATAAGTGTTTATTTCAATTAAGTCAGGTAAAAGTTGTTCAACAAAAAATGAGAAACTGCCAAGTTGTTCACCTTGTAGAATTACAACTCGTGGATCTCTTAAATCTTTTAGCTTCTTAATCTCTTTATTGGTGTTGGGTGGGTCTCTTTCATTTGTGCCGTTAAAATCAATTATGATTAAAGTGAAAGAAGGAATTGTCAATGCCTGATAAATAATATCATTGATATGTTCATCGCTGAATGAGTAACCGAATGTAATTAAAACGGATTGATGCTGGGAAATTGAAGCTGAAAATTGTCGAAATAATTCTGAATAAGGAAAATCTAAGGTGAACGATTTTTTTGCTGTAGTTGGATAAATCATGATATTCTCAAAGTCTTTCTTTTCACGAACAATTTCTATAGGCACTTCTGAAATTCCATAAACATTGTTTACAGAAGGTTGCTCTTTTACCCAAGTAAGTGAACCGTGAATTTTGTAGTAGCGCAAAACCTTTTCTATTCTTTGAACCTTTCCTTGAGTAGTTGAACCAGGGAAAAATAAATCATAATCAAACGCTTCAGGTTTGAATGTTCTTTTTTGGAAGCCTGAAAAACCACTAATAAAATTTACTCCTAATTTGTCAAAGGCATATTCAAAAGCTAAATCATAGTTTGTTGTAAAAATATTTGCCCGTTTAAGGTTCAATGGTCTTTGCAAAATTTTCTTTGTAAACTTCTCGTGATAGAATGATTTGTTTTTATCAAGGTTCTCTTTTTCCTCAACGCTTAACCAACTTGGGTTTGTCAATTTTTCAATATCACACAATTCAAATAGTCCTTTCTTAATAGTTTGTATTAGATCTATAAGATGATTGTGACTTACTGCTGTCGGATTTATATCTAAAATATATTCTTGTGCCACTAAATAATTTAACAGTTTTTCAAGTGAATACTCAATTTCTCCTTTTACATCTCTCTTCTCTGGGTCTTCTTTTTGTAAATTTTTAACTATTGAAATAAATTCAGTATAAAGTAAATCTGGCGTTAGAGTTCCCCCGACATCAACTGATGCGGATTTAATTGCATCTTCAATTTTTTTTGGAATTTTTGCTATGGAAACAGAACCGATATTCATTGAAGAACCTGCACCGAATAGGAAACTCACATTGTCAAGTTCTAAATAGCTTTTCAAAAGCACTTTTATTTTCTGGATGCCTTTATTGTCTTTCTCCCAATTAATTAATTCATCAACTCCTTCAAGGAAAAGATTATTTTTTGTTGTATCAATTGCCATGGTTCTGATATTTAATTATACTTCAACTGCTTCCAATTTCCTCAAAGCATCCCTCAAAGCACCCTGCAACAATTTTTCATTTTCAATTTTGCTTTGCTGTATGCTGTATTGCAATTCATCACAGAGTTGCATGAGTTGCTCTATTTTTGTTACAATGCGGATTTGCTCGGGAGGCGGTGGAAGGGGAAATAATCTTGCTTCAATTATATCTCTGTTAATCGCTTCAAAGAAAGAACCCTTTGCTTTCCAATTCCTTTTTATGCAATCCAAAAAGTAAAATAATAAAACATGGTTTATTGTTTTATTCATCACTCTAATAATTGACAAACCTCTTCCAATTGCATATTTCTTATCAGCAATATTTACATCACCAACTGGTGCTCTGACTGAAATTAGTATGTCATTGGGTTCGCTAATCTTTTTGGGTAGATTGCACCACACTGAAACGCCAACTGGATACATAACTCCAAATTCTGTTTTGCCTTGATAAAAAGGAATTCCATTTCCGTTCTTGTTATAAGTATTTCCTTCTGGACTTTGTCCCATTTGTAATTCAACGATGTCTCCCAATCTACACCACACCCAATTTTCAGGAATTACAAATGGAATTTCTCCTTCTGAAATTGGTGAAAGTTCTTTTTTTATTTTCTTATCAGCATTCAGTTTTTCTTTCTCTGCTTTTATTTTTTTAAGTAAATCATTTGCATTTTCATCTATTATATTTTGTTTAACCAATAGCCCTTGCATTGCTTCTTTCAAAATTGTCTGACGAAGTTTTGATACATCGCCATCTTGCAATTTAAATTTTTCTTCCAACTCATTTTTATAATCTGCTGCTTCATTTTCCAATTCAATTATTTCTAATTGTCTTTCCAAACTTGGTACTTCAATTTCTACATCGGCTAATTTGTTCATTGGCAAACTTACATTGGCTGCACCTTTCATCAATGGCACCAATAAAGTTTCCTTAAACTGCTGCAAATACAAATGAAGATATTTTGCGTTTAATTGTGTTTTGTCATTGGGTATAACGGCACACAAAATATTTCCCAAAGCAAACTTTCCTTCCTGATAATGCACACGTTTCATGCTCGCATGTCCGTGTCCCGTGCTACTGATAAGCGGAACAATCACTGCGTTTGTATCAAACTGAAATTCGCTGTGGCTTCTGCGTTCATCACTCAACGCCACCAATGGATATTTTCCTCCATCGGCTTTCATTATTCCGGTTACACCTTTGGTAATGCTGCAAATATCTTTTAAACGACACTTCATTCTGTTGCTAATAACGTTTTCAGTTTGTTCACTATTTCGTGAATTTTATTTTGTTCAATATCAATTCGGGAAAGAATCTCGTTTGATGTTTCTTCGTTTTCTTCAACTACTGCATTCGGGTTTTTGATGTCCAAATCATAACTTCGTTCAATAATGGTTTCAATTGATACCTTCCAACTTACCTCGCTTTCTGCTCTATTATTCCACCATGTTTTAATGGGGTCAAGTTCTTCTAGTTTTAGCGGATTGGTTTTAGAATATGATTTTACACCGTCCTGATATTTATGCTGGTAATACCAAATTTCTTTTGTGGACTTCCCTTTTTCAAAAAATAAAAGGTTTGTGGCCACAGTAGCATAAGGTTTAAAAACCGAATTAGGCAATCGAATTATAGTATGCAAATTACAATCCTCCAAAAGTTTTTGCCTTATTCTTTGTTTAACACCATCGCCAGAAAGAGAACCATCGGGCAAAACAATTCCTGCTCTACCACCTTGTTTAAGAATTTGAATCATCAATATCAAAAACAAGTCAGCACTTTCTTTAGTGCGGTAGTTTTGCGGGAAGTTATTCTCATTGTTGTTGGCTACTGTTCCTCCAAATGGAGGATTGGCTATGATTACATCAACTCTGTCCTTTTCCCGATATTCTGATAAGGGTTTATCCAACGCATCGCGATAAGTGATATCAGGTAATTCAATGTCGTGTAAAATCAAATTGGTAGTTGCCAGCACATAGGGCAATGGCTTCCATTCCCAACCCCGCACATTTTTCTGAATGTTTTTTCGTTGTTCAATGTTTTTGGTTTGCTTTTTCAAATACTCAATGGTAGAAGTAAGAAAGCCGCCTGTTCCGCAAGCAGGGTCAAGAATTCTATCATCCAATTTCGGATTGATGATGTCGGTTATAAATTGTGTTACAGCTCTTGGTGTGTAAAATTCTCCATAGTCACCTGCACTTTGCAGTTCCTGTAAAATGGTTTCATAGAGTTCACCAAATAAGTGTCTTTCTGATGCAATGTTGAAATCAATTTCATTCAGCTTGTTTAACACTTTACGAATATTGATTCCGCTTTTCATGTAATTGTTGTTGCCTTCAAACACTTCACGAACCATGTACGCCCGTGGGTCAAGAGCTGGTAATTCTTTCAGTGTAGGATAAAGTTGTTGGTCAACAAAATTTAAAAGTTCATCACCTGTCATGCCTTCATTATCGGCGGCCCAATTTCTCCACTTAAATTTTTCGGGAATTGGGGATTTGTAATTATCGTCTAACAATTCAAGTTCTTTATCCTTATCGTCAAAGATTTTCAAAAAAAGCATCCAACCTAATTGCTCTATGCGTTGCCCGTCACCGCTTATGCCACGGTCTTCACGCATATCGTTACGAATGGATTTTATTATGCTTGTTAGGTTTGCCATTTTATGCTGTCTTGTATAATTCGTTTTCTAATTCTTTCACTGCCTGTATGTATTTTGTCTTACTACCAAAACCATTTATAATTTCAATGGGTGAACCTAACTCGTTCAACGGTTTCACTTTCAATACTTCCATACTTTCTAGGTTCTCAATTCCTTCATCAGAATATTTATCAAGTAATGCTTCCAACACTTTGCGACTTTGCTCACCATATTTTGTAAAATAGTTTCGCTTCTTCACATTATTGGCTCTCTCTTTTCGTGTAAGCGGTGGCTGGTCGTATGCGATATGACAAATCAAATCAAACAAGTCAACTTTCTTTTCTACTGCTTCCATTAATGCCTCTACTAAAACACCTTGGTCTTGCAATTCTTTAATGATGGCTTCTTTTCTGTCGGTGTTGTTCCAACGAGTTAAGAAATCATCAAGCGAAGCAAATCTTCCTTTGATAATTTCTTTAGTATGGTCTTTCAAACTTCCTGTAATTGGTCTGCCTTGCTGATCAAAATATAATTCACGGGAAACAAGAATGGAAACATCTACTCCATTCACATAAATTTTTTTTCTAGGCTCTTTTGCAATCCATGTTCCATCAGGCTGCCTGCCATCAGGATAACGAATTATAGCTTTTTCAAATTTTATTTCTTCTCCAGTTTCCGGATCCAAAACAGTAAGTGTGTTTTCTTCTTCTTCAGTTATCACTAAAGATAAATCTTCGTCTTGCGAAACAGGCTTAACACGAATGGGATCTCCATCAAAATCTTTGTCAGCAAATAAATCAGTTGCGTTTCTGAAATCAAGTATAGTAAAATAAAGTTTGTTAAATTCTTCGTTTATCCTTGTTCCTCTTCCAATAATTTGTTTGAACTTGGTCATTGATTTTATCACACTATCAAGTACAATCACTTTACAAGTTTGTGCATCAACACCAGTCGTCATCAATTCAGAAGTTGTTGCAATAACAGGATATTTTTCTTCAGGATTAATGAAATTATCTAACTCTCTTTTGCCTTCATCATTGTCGCCTGTAATTTGCATTACATATTTGTGATTGGCAGTAACTAAATCGATATTTTCATTAGCAATACAACTTCTCATACCTTCTGCATGTTCAATATCGCAACAAAAAACAATTGATTTTGAAAAGCGATCTGTTCCTTTAAGCAGCTCGGTAATTTTTCGGGCAACAATTTTTCTCCTTTCTTCAACAATAATTTTTTTGTCAAAGTCGGTCCTGTTATAAATTCTGTCTTCAACTTCTTTTCCTTCCTTATCCAAAAAACCGATTGGTGGTCGCCATCCCTCCAGATCAATGTTTAGCCCAACTCTTACTACACGATAGGGTGCTAAAAAACCATCATCAATTCCTTGCTTTAATGAGTAAGTGTAAATTGGGTTTCCAAAATATTCTGAATTACTTGTTATTTCATCTTCTTTTGGTGTGGCAGTTAAACCTATTTGAGTAGCACTGCTGAAGTATTCTAAAATCTTTCTCCATGCGCTGTCCTCTTTTGCACTACCTCTGTGGCACTCATCAACAATAATCAAATCAAAAAAACCAGGACTAAAATCTTTATAAGCATCTTCAATAGCATCATCATTGTTAGTTAAACCCTGATAAATTCCAAGAAAAACTTCATAAGCTTTATCACTACTATCAATCCCGCGTTTTTTATTTGATACTAACTTTTCTTTTCCATCAACGTCAACAACTTTCTTTTTGATGACGGTCATTTTATCCTTAAAATATTTAAAATCACCTCTTCGTGTCTGGTCAATTAAATTATTACGATCAGCTAAAAACAGGATTCGTTTTTTCGCCCCAACTTTCCAAAGTCTGTGAATGATTTGGAATGCAGTATAAGTTTTTCCAGTACCCGTTGCCATCACCAACAGAATTCTGTTTTGTCCATTGGCAATTGCTTCAACACTTCTATTAATTGCAATTTGCTGATAGTATCTCGGCTTCCTTCCGCTTCCGTCAAAATAATAAGCCTGTGAAGCAATTTTTTCAGCAGCAGGAGTTAAAATACCTTTATAAGTTTTATACTTTTCCCAAAGTTGTTCAGGTGACGGGAAATTTTCAATGTCTAATTCGGTTTCAATATTTCCCTCTATTGCTGTTCTATCGTGAAATAGAAATCCGTTACCGTTGCTACTAAATACACAGGGTATGTCAAGCGTTTTTGCATAGCCCAATGCTTGTTGTATTCCAGATCTTACGGAATGGTTATTATCTTTGGCTTCAATGATCGCAACAGGAATATTCGGTTTATAGTAGAGAATATAATCCGCCCGTTTTGCTTCCCCTCTTGCTGTTAGCTTCCCTCGAACATAAATTTTGCCATCGGTAAAATACACCTCTTCCAATAATTGTGTGAGTTTATTCCAACCTGCTTTTTCAATTGCAGGGGTTATAAACTTTGTGCAAATATCACGTTCGGAGAAACTTTTTTTGTCAATCATTATCAATAAAAGTCAGGATACTTTGCAAAGTACCAATTTTAAATGTTGCGTAAACAAAAAATATATCTTTTGTTTTTGTATATGTATCGGCTTATAGCTAGGGAAAAAGCAAAAGTGCCAATGTAGGTTTGTAGGTTATAAAAAAATGGTCAATTTGAAAACAATGGTTCTTGACCACCGTTATACAGAGTATATTGGCCATCTTGAATTTTGTTAAATTCCGAATGTTAATTGTAACTTCCGGGCCAAGTGTGGTCAATGCACCCGGATTTTGAATGTTGCTGATGAATATTGTTTAATTTCCCCCTAAAAACTAGAGAAAACTATGATATTCTTTTTTTAAATACTTTTTCCGTCGAAAGATTTTCATTTTCTGCAGTAATATGATACAGGTTATCTAAAGAGGTATCATTTATTAAATTTGTGTATGCTAAAGGTCTTCTAACAGAATCAACAGATATTCCAGATTTTATAGCATTCATTACGCCGACTGCTTCCAAATAATTATCAACGATGAATAATTTCCCTTGTTTAAAAGGGTACCCTTCAAGATTATTCTGCATCCTGTTTTTGTTTTCTCTGACAGCAATAACAGGTATTTGGTGTTCAATAGCAGCGAGTGTTGGCAATCCAATGCAACCATCAGGTATTATGAGGCAAGAAATATCTTCAACATTTAATCCTTTATCAAAAGGAACCAACTTTGGACTCTTATGTAATCCTTTTAAAATACAATGTAAATAAGTAACTGATGATGTTTCAGGAGCTTTTCTTGGTTCAACAATTCCGACTTCTAAATCCATTACTTCCCGTGAGGACATCATAGGTGAATGAGCACTTGGGATATTAAACTCTAATGAAAGGCTATGAGTAAGCATTGCTTCAATGCCACCCCATGGATTAATCATATTATCTTCCGTGAAGTACATTTTATGAAACTGATCAGGTACTTTAATAAAAGTGGATAATCCAATTGCATCATAATTTTGCATGTACTTTTTAGTAATTCCGAACAACTTTTCTATGTTTTCAACCTGACCAACTGCTCTGCCTGACCCAGAATAGAGTGAGATGCTATTAATTTTATCACTCATTTTGACTACATCACAATTAATTCCTAAAGAAATCCTTGCAGAAGAAACAGCATTCACAATTTCATTATTAAACAATTCATCCTCATGTTCATCCATTAACATGAGAATTTTATTTGCTCTTACTTTTTGCAAACCCAGTTGTCCCATCAGTAACCGAGTAATAATACTACCTTCGACATATAAGGTATTTTCAGTCATCTCGTTAATATCTGATGCATTTACAACATTAGGATGTGTAATAAGGGTATCACAGGAAGATGCAATAAGTCGGGCTACTGCATTCCCATCACCACAATGTCCGCCTATCTCTGCTCCTATACCGGTTGGTATTAATAGCACGCAGTTAAATTCTTTGGTATTCTCATATTGTCTCTTTTTCAAGGAGAATATTGAACCATCCAAATTCAATGGTTGGTTTCTACTTTTCGATAATAAACCTAATTCGCAATGATAATATTCATTATCTGTCTTTGTAATAACAAATCTAATAGGAGTATCTTGATCTGAAATTGCATTTATTACTTGATCTGATAGATACTGAACTAATTGAATACCATTTTTTGCAATTGGAATTTTTATTTCTTTTTCAAAAAGTCTCATAATTATAATCTTTTTATAATCTGTGAATTTACGATTTTTCCTTTAAACCAATTCTCTGAAAAATCTTTCGCCAAATTACAGTCAAATTCTTTACATGAAAAAATATTTATATAAACATTTTTTAATAGATCCAACGTGTGAATTGTAATATTGCTTGTCAGAATAAATTGTACCGCCGAAGTGCCTTTTGTATGCGCTTCAGTCTGACATAATTCCAGAGGTAATCCATGATCATCCCACCAACATAATTTTTCAGCCTTCATATCGATTAATATGCACAACTCTCTGAAGTATTTTCGGATTTCCTTCCTGGTAAATTTAGAATCATCACAATTGTGAATATCTATTATTAACTCTTTTCCGTATGATTTCATTTAATTAGTTTTTCGAATAATTTTCTTTCCACCAGCTTTCCTTAATTCCACTGAACCAAACATCTAGCGAGACAGGTTTTGGTTGTATTTTAACAAGGATTTTGTCATCCAAGCATTTTAAATCATAGTATCCTTCGGGAAACTTTATATTTTCAATTTCAGTTTCTGGTAAATATCCTTTTGTATCCTTTGAATTTCTACTTAAATGAAATTCTAGTTTCCTATTATCTTTTGATGCGGTCATCTTTATCTCCTTAATTGTACAATATTTATCTTTTTCTTCTGCCTGATCCAATGAATAAATCTCGCATAATCTTTCGGCTTTTAATATATAGAAATTCGCTAGCTCCCTTTTTTGTGCTACTTCATAATCCATATTGATTTGAATATCATCACCCTGTTTTGGTTTAATTTTACTAAAGCTAATTTTAGTTTCAGCAAGTGTGTCAATATATTTTCTGGAAAGCAGTTGGCGACCAAAGCGAGAAAACTCTTCTAATTCATCCGCAATGACCAATAAATCAGCTAAACTACTTAAAGTATTAAGGTGCGCAAAATCAAACTCGTGCTGTGCAATGGAAAATAAAATATCACCTCGAATAATATTGTAATAAATTTCTTCATTATTTAATCCCCATTCATCTGCAGTTCCCCGAACAAATGTATCTGCAAATATCCCAAGAACTTTATATAACAGATAAGAGCTATAAATACCATGTTGTTTTTTCTCGAATGCTCGACATAACCTCCAGAAGGTTGAATCGTCCCTATAACATTTAACAATAACCTCCTTTTCTGATAAAGAAGGTACAATTATAATATCAAACGACATTAGCTCTAAGAATTGGGTCATTAAATTTTGATGTTCAATATCCATGGAATAACCCATGTGTCTGAAATTTGGCATATCATAGAATTTTAGAACACTTAGAGCTTTTTCATTTAGGTTTTCTAATTTAGAAAGGGAATATCCTAAATCATGACACAAGGCAATTATACACCAAATAGCATCCTTTTTTTTATTGACTTCTTTGTAAGTTTCCTTTTCTATGACTTTTGCTTTTTTTAAAAGAGCAGGTGAATAAGATGCCTTCTCATTTTCAATAGAATTAATAAGATGCCAATTTAGGTTATTACTGATATCAGGAATTAGTTCCCGTAAAATATATTCCCCAATAAGGTAAACCCAAATTGAATGTAGTGTATGATCTCTGTAATACGGTTCCAGTCCATAAAGGATATCTTCAAAACTTGTTTCAGCTCTCACATAATTAAAAAGATCTGAATTCCCTTTGGAATCTTGGTCTAAATCGTTGAGAGCACAACTTGCTAGTGTTTCCCAAAGTATACGACCATGTTCATGAGCATCAGCCCAATCTAAATTATTACTTAATTCCCCATTCTTATGAGCTAATTTTATATCTTTAATAAGGTTATCTATTTGAGCAAGAATTTCAATTTCGCCTTCAGGGTCATCTTTTAAAAATTGGATTTCTCCATTATTAATCCATGCTTTATACTTCTCTAGTAATCCAACAACTGAAATAGTATTCATGATTTATTTTATTATTGAAGTTTATCTTTGTTTATTAAATAGAGTGCTTCTTCCCAAATTTTATCTAATGCTCGTAGATGCAGATCAATTATATGTTCTTTTTTTATGGTCCATGATTCCTCGGCAAAATCATCACTGGCTTTGATAATATTGACATTATCGATAAAGAAATTTAATATTGGCTTATCTTCAACCTTGTCTTTTTCAATATAGTAACTTACTCCATAGATAAAACATCCTTTGAGATTATTCTTGTCATTTTTTGCATTTCGAATAGTGAACTCAATATAAAAATACATTCCAAACATTTTATACCAGAGTCTATCAGGAGTATTATCTAACTTATTTCGCTTTTTAGTGAAAATTGCTTTATCAGGATGTTCCTTTTTTTTGATAATTGCTTTATCAGACTTTACCTTGATCTTGGTACTACTAGATTCAGCATTTTCTTCATTAATAATGAGATTAACATCTATCTTACTAACTACATTCTTAATGAGAAGATTTGCATCTAGAATATCGTGGACTTGCACTAATGTCTTATTTATGTCACCTAACGATAAACTAATTAGTTCAATCCTTTTTTTAGCTACTAAAGCTTCCCGTTCAAGATCTTCTTCTTTTACAGTATTATTTGGTTCAGTTGTCATGATATAATTTTTTGGTTTCAACTTTAGTAAAAATAATTCTAATAAAATTCATTTATCTATTAGGGTTAAAATCTTAAAGTTACATAATCGTTGTCACATCGTAGTCCATGGTAGTAGTTTTTACCAGTTCCCGTAGATGGGAAAGGATTGTCGTGTCATGATTAAATATCCTAGACGGCAAAGTCCAGGTAGATAAGTAGGAGTTTACACGTCATGATATAGTTTTCTAAATGGCAAAGTCCCGGTAAACGGGCAGGAGTTGGCCCGTCATGATTAAGTTGTCTCGGTGTGACAAAGTCCAGGTTGATAAGTAGGGTTTTGGTGTCATGATAAAGTTGTCTAAACGTCGGAGTCATGGTAGGCAAAAAAGCATGTGTTTGGAAGCGAAGGGACGGGCTGTCAAATTCTTACATATGAGTTGACAATCAAATCGTTAAGGAGAAGTAGCCTTATAAGTAACGTACCGGCACCAACCGGAAGGAGCGAGGCATGGCGCGGTTTTTGCGTTAAGTTGCAAGTTTTTTGAGTTTTACGGGTGTTGCGGTACAAGTATTACTGGGAGCAGGTCATCTGTCCCCTTACAGAGGTTTGGTTGAGAGCAGCGGCGCCGTCACGGTGATGTCCTCTTATACTGAGCTCTCTTGAGTACAGGAATGGTTTGCAAAAACCGTGACAAGTCTTATAACCTTTATTGTCTATATTATGTGCTGCTATTTATTTTTTTGTTAATCAAGGTTTGAACTTCATCTAATGAGATGTCTGGGTTAGTCATTACTATTTCTATAAAATCCTCAAATGTAGTGTTGGTAAAAATCTCCAATTGGGATTCAATTAGTTTTTTAGACTCTTCAGTATTTATAAGTTCAACAAATTGTTCGAATGTGGGTTTTGGTCCAATATTATCAGGCATTATGTTTATTATAATTTCATAATATTTTTTGTTAAATTCAGTAATCAAATCATTACTATCCTCAGTCAGATGGTCGTTTATGTACTTTCGTACTTTTAAGAAGGTTTTAATGCTTATTTTCTTAGCAACAATTTTCATATATTTTTCGAGGTCATTGAGAATTTCTCCCAGAAATGCTTCTGCTGTATTTCCTAATAAAGAAGTATCTGCCTTCGGATTTGAAATCAATGGAAGAATAAACTTTTTTCTAATTGTGTCATATGAGTTACCAATGCCTTCTAATTTGAAAAATAAAATTGGGTCATAGATCTTAAGGACTTCGGTGGAACTATCAAGATCACTGAAGCATTTGTCACTAAGGAAGCCCGTTTTAAATATAATTATTGGTAAGATTTTTTTGGGAATCAAGGAATTTTGATTGTTGTCTTTTATTATTTCAATTACGATTTCTATTCTTGTAAGGTAGTGCCAAACCATTAATAGATTAGAGAGTATTGAATTGAGCTCTTTTTCTTTCTGAATATCAGTTTCTTTTCTTTTACCTTTTACGCCAAAGTAATATATTAAAAAAGCTGAAATGAATGGACTTACTATTGTTAAAATTATTTCAGTTGTGGTCATAAATTAAGTTTTATTGTCCTATAAATTATGTGATATCCTACCATTTTATTCTTTTTTATGACAAATGTAATATGCTCTTTGATAGAGTTCATCATAGGTCATGATTTCAATATTTTTTAAATTTTTACGAAACATTTCAAATGAAGAGAATTTTGTTTCATTAATCTTACCATCTATAATAAACTCATTTAGATTCCCAATTAAGATAAATGCCTTTGGGTCATACAAATAAAGTGTTTCTCCAGTCAGGTTGTCTTTTTGGTCCTTAATTTCGTTTTTCGTCGATAAGTCTTTAACCGCTTTTTGTGTAGTCCTTTGTATTTGGGCAATTGCACCAGCCAATGCATCTGAAATTCGCCAAGATTCTTCCCGGTAAGGTTCTTTTACTTTTTTTAATAGGGGATCTAGATTAAGTTTTAACTCACAAAAGCAGATTGAATTAATAGCGCCATGTGATTTTAGAAGCGCATCAATTCTTTTACCCTTTGATAAGAAATTTGAGCCAGAAGTAACTTGTTCTAGTTTTTTACCATCTAACTCAGAATTGAATATGTAATCTAATCCATATCCAAGGATCCATGTGTTATTTTCAAAAAACTTTTGCCAAACACCTTCATCGGTAATTCCTTTTCCTGTTTCAATTTGTATCTCGCCTTTGTATGATTGGAAAAAGCCTACTTCATTTAATAATTTATCGAAGATCTCAAGTTGATTCTTCCTGTATCCGAAGTTAATTAGGTCTTTTTTGGTAATATTATTATTTAGAGCATCTTGTAAAATATCCAGGTTGTCTTTGATCAGTTTAAAAGTCTGTTCCTTATTAAGAAGCATTTTAGATAATTCGGAATCCTTAATGTTAAATGTACTTTCACTTGGAAAATCAACTTCTTTGATACTTTTTAGAAAGAAATATAGTCTTTCGATTTCTGCTGAATGAAATGAAGCCTCCTTTACTCTGTTTTTTATTGGATTATTATCTTCTCCAAATTGCTGAATTATAAGTTTTTCTATTCGTCTGCTGTCAACCAATAGTAGAGCTTTTAATTGTCTCCTTCCATTATATGAAACACCAATTGTTTTTTCGTCCTTTAATAAGAATTCATTTTTTTCATGATCCAGTAATTTGTGAGCAAACTTCTTTTTAAAAATACTGAATTGTGTACCAAATGTTTCAGAAAAATATGTCTTGTCCAGAGCTCTTTGCAAGGCATAATACTTATCACCTTTTTTTTCTTCAGTCATCTTTGTAAGTATTTACAAATGTATATGTTATGTTGATGGTTGCACATAACGGCCCGGCAATATGGGAAGGTTGTGTTACCCGACGCTGCATCCGGTCAGGATCCTGATACTTTAGCCAGAAAGCTGTCACGGTGCAAGGAGGGTATGGCACACTTTTTGCCGTCATGGTACAAATTTTATTGAGCATTACGCGTGTCGCGGTACAAGTTTAATCGGAAACGGTAAACTGTCTCGGTACAGGATTTTTATTAGTGGCACTGGCGCAGTGTCGCGGTACAAGCTATCTCGGAGCCAGAAAACTGTCACGGTGCAGGATTTTGATTGCGAGCAGATACGCGTGTCCGGGTGCAAGAACCATTACGAATCTGTCTTGAGTGCAGAAACAAAAGCAAAAAGTGTGACAAACAACTTACCCATATTGTCCGTGTTAGTGGCTGGGTTTTATTTATTTTTCTATTACAAAATATATTGTTCCAGGTGAGGTTACAGGTTTATCGAACATATATGAGTCTGTTTCTTCTGCTGACCATTCAAGTCTATTTTCAATCCTAATGATTTCTGATTTATCGTTGAGGATCATTTCTTTAATGTTTTTGAATCTCTTTTTAAAGTCTTGGAAGAACTCTCTTGTATTAATATCATATTATTCGGGCCAAAATATTTTAAATGTTCATCATGTCCCATAAATGTAGATGCAAAGAAGGAAATGGAATTTAATCCATTATGCATCAATGAATTTCTTAATTTCCAAAGTAAGTCTTTGTTCTTTTCATAGTTCTTCCCAATTGTGGAAATGAAATATTTAAACCTAAGTCCTGCTCCTGCAGCTGAATTTGGATGTGTCAGTTTGCCTAAACTATCTATTGCAGTGAAGAGAAGAATTGTCGTAGCATAACAACTTTTATTCAGCAATCCATCTTCAATTGGTCTTAGAATATGTCTTTCAATTAGAGAGAAATAGACATTAAGTTTTGTTTCTGAATCTTTCATAAGATGAATCTTTAAAGTGTTGGTCTAAAGTACTATCGAGAGAGGCTTTACCTTGCCTCTAACTCATTGTAAATGGCTAGATTTTATTTATGAGTTTTCTTTTGTTTCTAGTATTTCTTCAATTCGTTTTACATATTGGTCTCTTTTTATTGCAGCCTCTGGAATTCCCTTATTAGCAAACGCTTTAATTAAACTCTTTTCTAAGTCTGAATAATACGTGACAAGGGTATTTAATGCAGTTAACTTTGCCGAAATTTTCAAGTTCTCAGCCTGTCTCCTCAAAGCATGTTCTGAATTTTCTTGGGCAGTCGCTGCTCGCTTTAACTCAACTCTCGTGTCTTTTAATTCTTGGCGTTGAAGCATGAGTTCTTTTCTTTGGAGCAAAATAGTAATGATGATTCCAGCGAATGCTAAGCCTGAGAAAAGTGCGTTTATAGAACCAAACATATCCCCAAACGTTCCTCGTTTAATAGGATCAAGGTCTTTTAGCAGACATAATGTTCCTAACCATAATCCTATAATAAGTACTAAAACGATCACCGCAATTATTATTAAGTTTGAATCGTTTTTATCAAATCCATTATCTTTAATTGTTCTCATATTTTATCTAATTTTTATAGGTTCCAATTTTTTCTAGGATTTGTCTAGAAGGCACAATTAAATTTTCATATCGTGCAGGATGCCAATACCTTGCCACTAACTCGTTTTCATATACAAAAAAGGTGCTTATATACATACCAAACAGATCGATAAAAATACTTCTTGAATTTTCATCTTTTGTAACCAATGTCACTAATCGCCTAGAATCAGTGACGAATTAAGAGTCTGGACAAAAATTATTATAATTTCCCTGTTAAATTAATTATTGTCTTGAGCTTTCCGGGTCCAGGATAAGGTAAACCGTAAATCTTATAATAATGAGCCTTTTGCTTTGCTTCTTTGGAATTTATAGCCTGGAAGGTATAATCATATTGAACGATCCCATCTTTGTCAGTATAATCAACGGTGTAAATCTTCATGCGTGCCATAATCAAAGATAATAAAAGCGCTAGCCTTTTAGGTTCGAGGTGTCTCACCAAATTGTTAGTAGATTTTTAACAGTATTATATATTAAAATCGAAATTATTAAAGTATCTTTTAAAAAGCAAAAACTGTGACAAGTTTTATTTAATTTATTGACCGTGTTAGCCGGAGGCATTTTTTTATGTCAAATCGTAGGTCCTTTATTGCTCCAAATGAAAAACTATAAGTAAGATGATAAATAATTTTTAGTTGGAAATTATTTCATGCAGAATGCCGCAATGATTGTTCCAACTAAAAATCCAAAAGTTGCTATCGAAAACATTATGTCAAGAACTAGACCATGTGATATCCTCTTTTTTGATGTTTCTAGAGTTGTATAAATTTCTTGTCCATCAGTAATATTATCATTCTTTTCAAGTGCCATTCCAGCCCTAAGACAAATATGAAATAAGTCTCTGTTACGGTAGTCAAGCCCCCAAAAAACCAGTGATATAATGATACCTAGTAATAAAATGATCCAAGAATAATGCTTTATTTCACTATTTGTCATTGCCCATGAGAAACCAATAGCAAGACCAGCAATAGATACTAGATATCCAGCTAAAAGCTTATGCCTCCAATCAAGGAAGTACCTATAGTTTGTACCAATTTCATTATAAATGTCTTTCTTTTCCATTGATTTGCGATTTAATCGTTAATAATCTATTTTAATGTATGAGGTTACATTCTTCTAAAATGATAGTTTATCATTCTTTTATTAATGGATGCCCCTGCTTATGGCTAACTTCTTAATAAGCTAAATTAGTTAAGTTTATTTACACTTTTGGGGAAACTAAAAGATGTAAACACCCTGATAAGTAAGTGACATCTGTATTAGTTTTAACCTTAAAGTTACAGAATCGTTGTAACATCGTTGTCAATGATAGTGGTTTTTGCCAGTCCTGTTAGATGAGCAGGGATTAACTCGTTATTGATAATCTGTCTAAGTGGATTTGCAAAAACCACTTAATTTTATAGTCAGACTAGGTAAGCGAGCAGGAGTTGTCGTGTCATGATAAAGTTGTCTCGGTAGAAAAGTCCCGGTAGATGGGAAGATGTTGTCACGTCATGATATAGTTGTTTAAATGGCAAAGTCCAGGTAGATGAGCAGGGATTTTGGTGTTATGATAAAGTTGTCTAAGTGGCAAGGTCCAGGTAGGCAAAAAAGCATGTGTTTGGCGGCGAAGGGATGGTTGCAGGGACGGGCTGCCAAACTCTTGCTTGCGCATTGGCAATCAAGGTCCAATAGTGTTGAAACGCCTTACAGCTAACGGCCCGGCGGTAGAATTAGTAGGCGTTGCTGAGCGTCTGGAGGCTGTGACCAGAAAAGCTCTTCTGTTATGAGCAGGGTCCCGATACACAGCCGAAAGGAGCGAAGCATGGCGTGGTTTTTGCAAATCCAGGTACAACTTTTCTCGAAGACGGGCGTGTCGCGGTACAAGTTTGATCGAAGCCGGTAAACTGTCACGGTACAGAATGTTTTTAAGGGGCACTTGCGCAGTGTCGCGGTACAAGTTTGATCGGAGCCAGAAATCTGTCACGTTGCAGGATTTATATTGCGGGTAGGTGCGCGTGTCCGGATGCAAGTTTTGGCAGGATTTGTCATGGGAGCATGGTGCTGCAAAAACCATGACAAGCCTATTAATTTTACCGTCCGTGTTAGCTGTTAGGGCTGTTACTTTGACCAGATACGATGCTGTCATGGAGTAAGTTGTAAATCCTGATAGACGGAACAAATGTGTCTTGTTATTGAAGATTTTGGAGGTAAAAAATCCAAAGTCCTTGCATGCTTTCGCCACATCAGTCACACCTTGACTAATATGATATTAAATACGAACTCAGTGTTTTTTACCCAAAAATTAATCGATGATATCGTATTGCTTACCAAACCCATCATTTTTTGAGATCATTTAAAAGAGACCTTGCACTTTATAATACACATTAATCAATTGATCTCTGTTCTGCACTGGCTGGTAAATGCAATGAGCTATAAGAACAAAATATTTATATTATTAAGAATTGTATTACGCTTATTGCATTTACCAGCAAGTTAGCTGTAGGGCAAATTAGGTCTATCCTTATGTAAACAAGGTTTGATCTTTAGCCGCCTTTCCATTGAGTGGCCGGGACGGGCTGGAAGGCTCTTTACGCAAACAAATGCAAGGGTGAGGGCATGTGTGGTTTGCGTAATGTGCCTGACAGCGAAGGGACGGTTTAACTTAAAATCTAATTCCAACGACTAATATATCGTCGGTTTGTTCATTGTCACCCATCCATGAATTAAGATAATCATGAAGTTTTATTTTTTGAGTTTCCAAAGGTAAATTGTGATATTTTAACAACAATTCCCTGAACCTTTTTGACATGATCTTTTTTGTATCAGGACCACCAAATTGATCAACGTAACCATCAGAGAATAAATAGATAAGGTCTCCAGTAGTTATTTTAATTGTTTTAAGAGAAAAATCAGAATATTTTTCATGGAATCCAATTGGTATTCGATCAGCCTTGATTTCAGTAATTTCATGATCATGAATATGGATAATAGGGTTTAGAGTTCCTGCATAACTTAAAACATCAGATTTAGAATTATAATTGATTATTGAACCTTCAATAGAATCTTTTACATTAATAGTTGACTCGTGTTGACCCAGAGAGTTAATTAGCTTACATCTGAGACATTCAAGAATTTTATCTGGTTGTAGAATATTTTCATGAATTATTGTTTCCTTGAGTAGAGTTATTCCCAGTATACTCATCAAAGCACCAGGAACTCCATGGCCGGTACAATCCATTATAGCAAATATCATTTGTTCTTTTATATTATTAATCCAGTAAAAGTCCCCGCTCAGGATATCTTTGGGACTGTTAAGGATGAAATATTCAGGCAGTTTTTTCAAATTAATTGTTGTTGTATTTAAGACTGCATTTTGAATATTCCTTGCGTACCCGATACTGTTATTAATATCTCTGCTTTTTTCTTCCAATTTATTAAGTTGACTGATAATTTGTTGTTTTGCTTTTCTCAGGTTAAGATGTGTTTTTACCCTGGCAAGCAGCTCATTATGGATAAAGGGTTTTGTGATATAATCTACGGCGCCGGCCTCAAACCCATCGACAATACTCTCTGAATCAGTTTTTGCCGTTATAAAAATAACCGGAATATCGCTTATAGCAGGATTATTTCTAATGATTGAACATACCTGGTATCCATCCATATCCGGCATCATAATATCCAGAAGAACTAGGTCGAATTTTTTCTTTGCCAGCCATTTTATAGCAGAATTACCATTAAGAGCAAATTCAACAGCCAGTCCTTCTTTATTAAGAAATCCACCAAGTACCTGCAGGTTCTCCGGATTATCATCGACAATCAGAATTGCTGATTGACTTATACTGTTTTCATCTGACATTATAACTGATTAACGTTTAATTGATCAGGGCTTATTTTGAACTATTAGCGAATAGTAGTTTTACTGAAGCTCCTTTATCAGGATTATTGGAGATACTGATTTTTCCATCATGAAATTCCATAATCATCTTTGAAATAGTCAGGCCAATCCCTGTACATTTATCTTTGCAATCCTCCCCTTTTAAAAATAAATCACCCATACGATCAAGTATGTTTTTTGAAAATCCAGGTCCGTGATCCCTTACTTCAAAAATAAGTGCTTTACCTTCAAAATAAATATTAATGATAATAAATCCTTCGTTTGGTGAAAAACGCAAAGCATTATCGATTATATTGGCGATACATTTTTTTATGAGAGTTGTATTACCTTTTATTGAAGAACTATTGATCTTCTCACTCTTTGTAATCCGGATTTTTTTCGAACTGATAATCTCTTTTTCCTCAGAGAGGACTTCATCGATGATTGTAACCAGGTTAATATTTTCGGAGTTTATTTCAAACTGATTTGTTTTAAGTCTTGTAAAAAGGAGTGCATCCAGTGAGAATCTTTCAAGCCGTTTCACGGATGAATCCAGGTTCTCAATTAATTCAAGCAATTCATGCGATTCAACTGGCAATTTTAATAGTTCCACAATGCCATTTATTCCGTTAAGTGGAGTTCTTAGTTCATGGCTAATCAGATTTAAAAAATCCGATTTTATCTCATCAAGATCAATTAGTTTCTTATTAAGTGTTTCAAGCTTTTCATTTGCCCGAATTAATTGATCTATTCTGTCTATTACAATTTCATCAAGGGATTTATTCAGACTTTCCAGTTTTTCAATACTTTCTTTTAATGAAAGGTGAGTTTTTACCCTCACCAGAAGCTCCCTGCTGTCGAAAGGTTTAGTGACATAATCCTGTGCACCGATCTCAAATCCTTTAAGTATACTCTCTCTTTCAGACTCCGCTGACAGAAAAATGACCGGAACATTTTTCATAGCAGGATCTGATCTGATTTTTCTACATACATCAAAGCCATTTATGCCCGGCATGTTTATATCAAGTAATATCAGGTCAAACTTTTTCTTACTCAACCAGGTAAGGGCCGTCTCACCATTGATAGCAAATTCTATCAAATAATTGTTTTCCTGTAAAAACTTACCTAAAACCTGGAGATTTTCAGGATTGTCATCAACAATTAGTATTGAGGAAGGACGCGATTGAAAATTGCTTAGATTAGACATTATCCTATTCCTTTTTTAATAAATTTCTGAGAGTACCGGTTACACTACTGTATTCTTTTAATAACATTAGTATCTTTTTGATATTAAAGCTTTCAACAGCATTCACTAAATCCTTTCCATATCTGATAAGAATTTTTGAATGGTGTTTCTCTCCTAATCCGGTCAGATGACAACCAAATTCACGAATTTCTCCTAAAGGTTGTGTTTCAGCAAATGATTTCCATATTTCATAATAACCTGTTTCCAGTTCCGAGATCAGATTTGGCAGATCTGTTATTTCTTCAGGTAATATAGCTTTTGATTCAGCGATAAGGGAAGTATCGGCTTTAATTGGTTTCCATGGCAGGAAGTTCATTATTGCCAGGTAAAGCTCAGATACATTTACAGGTTTAATAAGAAGACCGGAAAATTCGCTTTGATGGATCCGTTCTTTCTGATCTTTCAATACAGATGCGGAATAAGCAATAACAGGTATATGTTTGAGTTTCTTATCGAACTTGATTTTGTCTAATAACTCGAACCCATTAAGTTTTGGCATGCGAATATCAGCGATAATCAGTGCAGGTATTATTTCTTTTGCTTTTTGGAGTGCTGAAAATCCGTCTTCCGCTTCAACTATTTTTAAGCCAGAATTTTTTAGAGCATCTTTAAGATACTTCCTGTTATGTTCAACATCATCAGCAACAAGTATAATTGCTTCTTCAAATATTATCTCGGAAGGATTGATCTGTATGTCTCCATTTGCAGGTAAATAGTTTTTCGTATAACAGATCTTTGGTATTCTGACAGTAAAGGTACTTCCCTTGCCGAGTTCTGATTTTACAGCTATTGTACCGTTCATTAAGGCAACGAGCTTCTTTGTTATTGCCAGACCAAGACCTGTACCTCCAAATTGTTCATGGCTCCTTTCCTGAGTAAAAGGTTCAAAAATCAGATCCAGTAATTCTTTCGAAATACCTATACCGGTATCGGATACTTCAATTATAAGATCGATCAGTTCTCTTGTTTTACCATTTGAATAAGTCTCTAACTGAGGATTGTCTGTAGATACTTTGATGACAATACTCCCCTCTGAGGTGAACTTAACGGCATTCCCAAGGAGATTAAAAACTATCTGTCTTACCCTTGATTCATCAATATAAATGTTTGGTGGGGTCCCGAAAGTAATATCGAGGATAAGTTTCAATCCTTTTTCAGTAACTTTTAAAGAAAAAATCCTTTCAAATTCCGAAAAGAAAGAATTTATATCGACATAATTATATTCCAGATCAATCTTACCAGCCTCTATCTTCGAAAGGTCAAGGATGTCATTAATCAGTGTCAGAAGGCTTCTTCCACTGGATTTGATTGAATTAGCATAATCCTTCTGTGTTTGATCCGCAAGAGTTGAACTTAATAACTCGGAATAACCCAAAACAGCATTCATGGGTGTACGGATCTCGTGACTCATATTTGCGAGGAATTCACTTTTCGCTCTATTTGCATCTTCAGCTTCTTGTTTTGACTTATTCAATGCCTCTTGAGCGAGTTTACGATCAGTAATATCAAAGAGAGTGGACCGGCTCTTAAGAAATTTACCATCAGCATCATAAATTGCAGTAGCATTCAGGGAAACAAAAAATGTTGAACCATCTTTGCGTTTAAACTCAAATTCAAGATTATTGATCTCTCCCTGCTTCATGAAAACGGGAAAAGTATTATTAAACATTTCCAAACTAGCAGGAGTCAATAAATCTTTAAATCCTAAAATGGAGATCACTTCATCGCGGGTGTAACCGAGCCACTTAAGCTCGGTGTTGTTAATACGCACAATTATTCCGTTTGAATCAAGTGAATGATAACCACAAGGAGCGTTTTCATAAAGATCACTGGTTTCATCCATGACGATACGGAGCTTTTCAGTGCGATCATTTACTAATTTTTCAAGGTGATCACGATGCTGAAGCAATTCATTTTGTATGACTTTCCTTTCCGTTATATCCCTGCAACTTGCGTATACAAGATCACCTGGAATGAGAGCCGAATTAAAATCAGTTGAAATTATAGCTCCATCTTTCTTTATAAGATCTAATTCTGTTAAGAGTTTACCTTCATTAAGTAATTGATTAAAAAGTTTTAAATACTCATCTTTTCTGCCCGGAGGGGTAAGATCAATAATAGTTTTAGTCTTCATCTCTTCCGGAGTAAATCCTAACATATTTGTAACTGCCTTATTGGTATATACATAATGCCCTTCTTTATCAGTTAAAAAAATAGCATCAGCAGAATTTTCCATTAAAGACCTGAATTTTTCTTCACTTTCTTTCAATGCCTCTTCAGTTCGTTTGCGTTCGGTAATGACTTCGAAAACAGCCACAAAATAATCCTCCTTCGGGCTATACAAAGAAATTGAGTACCACATCTGCATTGAGTTAACAAACATCTCAAAATGATCAGGCTTGCCTGTTTTGGATACCTGACCATAAATTTCTAAAAGTTCCCTATCCTGATAATTAAAGGCAGGAACGACTTCAGATACCTTCTTCCCAACCACATTTTTCAAACCGGTCTGTGATTCGAATACCTTGTTTACTGATAAAAAAGTATAATCTAAGGGTCTGTCGTTTTCATCAAAGTGCATCTTACAATAGGCAAAACTATTCAGCATATTTTCAAACAATGAATGATATAGTTTCTCGCTTTCCCGTAAAGCGTCAACAGCCTGCTTTCGTTCGGTAATGTCCTGAAGCACACCCAAAAGCCGTAGCGGTTTTCCATCTTTATCTCTTTCCAATTCTGCAATGGCTGATATAATTTTTTGTGGTGACCCATCAGCCGGATTAATCGAAAATTCTATATTGTACTTTTTATTCTTTTCAATTAAATCTTTAGCTGCTCGCCGTAAAAGTTCAATATCCGTGATGCATGCTGCAATTTTATCGCTTGGTAATTCTCCGGCAACAGGTGGAAATCCATATATTCTTTTTGCTTCTACTGAAGCCCAGATATAATTACTACCTATATCCTGCTGCCAGTAGCCCAGGTGTCCAATTTCCTGACCTTTCTTTAACCGGGCTTCATTTATTTTTAATTTTTCTTCTGCCAGCTTTCGTTCTGTAATGTTCTCTCCAATACTTGCTGTACCGTTAATAGTGCCAATTTGATCTCGTAGTATGGTATTGTTCCAAAAAATATGGAGTAACTCCTTGTTTTTTGTCAGGATAGGATTTTCAAAATGCATTGCAAGCTCTCCAGTCTTCAATCCATTTAAAAATACTTCCTTCGTTTCGGGATTTTTTTCAGAGATCATGAGATCAAACCAATCAGAGCCAATCATTTCTTCTTGCGTGTACCCTGTAAGTTTTAATAAATAAGTATTACAAAAAGTAACCTTCCCGTCCAGGTCTAATAGAACGGCTATAAGGTTTACATTTTCCAAAAGTTCCCGGAAGTGTCTCTCTAATGAAAGCAAAGTTTCTGCTGGGAGATTTCGTTGATTTCCCTTTACTTTCTTAATCATTTCAGATTACATTAAATTGTCAGAACGATTTCAATTGTCAATGGTAGTCAATAGAATTCAAAGTTAGTATATAAAAAGTTGTGCCCCATAAATAAACAAGAGATTTAACAGTTGATTATAGGACACCCTTCATCCTAACCTATTTCAACTAAATAAGATTCCTTAGATTTTCTATGTTGTAAATAGTAATCAATATACAGATTGATTTTGTCATCATAAAGGTTTATACCTTTAACTTTTAGTACTCGTTTCTGCCGTCGAGAATAATGTATTTCAGCGAAGAAAGAATCGCAATTCCAAAGGCTTATTGTCATTTCGCCAGCCTTACGATATGAGATAAACCTACTAATATTTTTGAGTGGTTTATTGAAGATAAAGCAATGCTTATCTACCAGAGAAAGATTATTAAATTCTTCTAATAGCATGTGTTTTGCAGCGAAGGGACGGTTGCAGGGATGGGCTGCAAAACTCTTGCTTGTGCGTCGGAAGTCATGGTATAATGAGGACTTGGGTAAATTTGCCTTACAGCTAACGGCCCGGCAATAAAGTGTCGTTTGTGTTGGTTTGAGCATGGAGGCTGTGAGCAGAAATTTTGAATCGGGGTAGAGTCCTGGTACACAGCCGTAATGAACAAACCATGGCGCGTGTTTTTGCCATCAAGGTACAAGGTTTTGTGAGCATTACGAGTGTCGCGGTATAAGGTTTGTAGTGAGCAGGTCACAAGTCAAGGTACAGAGAGTTTTATAGGAAGCAATGGCGCAATCGCGGTATAAGGTTGTTGGTCATGTTTTAAGGAGCAGGAGTAAACGCAAAAACCGTGACAAACAAATGCACTTTATTGTCCGTGTTATGCGTAGTTTTATTGTTTATTAAAAGTATAATTTAGTCCAAAGGATAGAATCATATTTATATTTTTTGAATTTGAGTTAAGTCGATAATAATTCGTAGATCGCAAAGCGACTTGTGGTATTGCTGTTCCTGAAGCTATTGGGGTCTCAACGTACTCATTATTATATTTGGAATCAATCTTTAATAATCCAACACTCATCCTTATTTCTGAAATAATAGACAATCTGTCTGTAAGATTTTTAGAATAGCCAGTCCCGACAAGAGCTCCAAAATCAAAAGTTTTTGTAAACTCTTTTTTTTCATCTTTCCAATTGTCAATAAGATAGTAATACCTATATCTTTCGGTCCCGTTTTGGGAAAAAGCTTTTTCATTTAGAAATGTAACTCTGGAGGATAATAAATACCCTGCATAAATACCTGCATCAATAAAAAATCTATTGTCTTTTTTTATATAGTATCTTAAGGAAGCTGGAATAATGAAATATTTGTTGTTTATACTGACATGGAATTTCTCGTCTATGGTGCCCAACAAAGGGAATGATATTATTGGTGTAACCATAAAATCTTCATGTTGATTTTTCATAAAAAGGTTAATCCCCTTATTTTCAAAGTAAATACCCGTAATTACAGAATATAGATTACTGATTGGATATTCAAGTGAAGCACCTATTGAAACACTGAATCGACAATCTTTAAACAAATTTGAATTATAATCAGTATATGCTGGAGAGTATTTAATATTTTCTGAAGATGAAAACACTATGGGGTGAATCTCAGATCCGGTAAGATTTATCTTATGCGGGGCTTCACTATTAATAAGATTGGTAACGCCAGGGCCGACAGAAAATCCAAACTTATATTCTTTTTTTGTCTTCTGAGCAGTAAGTGAAAAGGCATTTAAAATAAAAATGCAAAAAATAGTTAGTGTTATTGATTTCATATTGAACGGATAAATTAAATATTAGCGAATTTTATAGAATGATCAATTTACTTAAATCATAATAAGTGGCAGGGAACCAGAATATTACGCATAACGGCCCGGCAATATGGGGAGGTTGTGTTACCCGACGATAGCACCGGGCAGGTACTAATAACTTTAGCCAGAAAACTGTCACGGTGCAAGGAGGGTATGGTGCACTTTTTGCCGGCCGGGTACAAGTTTTATTGAGCATTACGCGTGTCGCGGTACAAGTTTAATAGGAGCCGGTTAACTATCACGGTACAGAATGTTTGTTAGGGGCACTAGCGCAGTGTCGCGGTACAAACTATCTCGGAGTCAGAAATTTATCACGGTGCAGGATCTTAATTGCGAGCATATGAGCGTGTCCGGGTGTAAGAACCATTACAAATTTGTCTTGGGTGCAGGAGCAAAAGCAAAAAGTGTGACAAACAACTTACCCATATTGTCCGTGTTAGTGCCAGTTATTTATTAAAATCTTTTTCAGTAGCAGTTATTATTGAGGGATCTCCAGAATTGTTTGATATCAATGATGCAAGCTCTTTAATGTTGTTTGCTCTTTTATGGTCGCCAGTGGATTGGTAGTAATCAAATATGAGTTTAAAGCACTTTAAATAATTGATATTTTGTTTATTAACATTTTTATGGTTTGACTCGGGCATTAATTGAACCTTAAGATAGTCAAGGAGAAAGTCTTGTTCAATTACATCTTTATTAATTTTTATAGGGTCCTCTGAATCGGTAGAGAGCTTGTATGTTAAACCTGAAATCGTCATTTTAGACTTGAAGGGTTTATAATAGTCCTGAGAAACTGTCATGGCAATATATAAAGGTCTATTATTGTTGTAGTTGGATAAAAAATGATTCAGAATGGTCTTCCAGTCTGACTCATAATCACTGCTATAGTGGAAATCTAAAGGTTTAATCCCAAGTTGATCAAAAACAGCTTTTCTGTAACTATCAAGTCGCAGAAAGTCAAAGTTTATTACTAATACATCTGGCCTGATGTTTTTGGCATCTTGAAGCATCCAGACTGGATATGAATCATTGTCGTGTTGGGTAAGTAATACACTATTTGGCCTAACAGACATTAAAACATTGTACCCATAATCAAGTAATCCGGGAGAAAGCTCGTTCAAAGGATACCAAGTCTTATTAACATTTTTTCTAAGATCATAATCAAGGATACTAACCGCATATGTAACCATAGCCGCGTTAATTCCCTCGAACTTTGGATTGATTTCATAAGCTTTAAGGAGAAAGCTACTCTTTGTGGGATCAATCCCCTGAATACTGTATGCCACATAATTAAACGTGAAACTATTAGGTATGTATTGTTCCATTAATGAAACAATTTCTGGTCCTGTTTTTAAGTAGGAAGATTCTTTTACAAAATCATCTCTCCAATTTGCTGTTCCATGAGCATTACGGCAAGCCCTGAAATAGTTATACCAGTTACTCTCAGATGATTTATCTTTTTCAATTTCTTTCCACCAGAGTTCAGCCTGTTTTACATAGTATTCATGTGTTTTTGACTCCTTAGCAAAAGAGACCTGCACCTCTGGGGTTTGTGCATTAATTGAAAATGGAAGAATTAGAAGTAGAATGATAAAATATTTGGTAAAATTATTCATAGGAAATTTGTTTGTAACCAAGGTAAATGAAACATTCAACAATTTCTAATCAATTAACGAAAGATTAATTTTTATAATGTCTAACTCACTGCCAGTCAGCCCCAAATTGGCACTAACTCATTTTTACCGTTAGTACTTTATTTTTTATCATAATCATTGGGGAACTTGAGTGTGAAATCTTTCATTTTTTCTCTACTGATTTTATCTGTTATTTCGTAATTATCACGATATAGAAATTGTATCATGATGGGATAATCTGCCTTCTTATTTACGTTTACTAGTTCTCCATTAACATAATTGAATAGATTAAAAAGCCAATAACTATGTCCCTCAAACCCTGTCAAATTCATAGTTATTATTTCAAAATTGCCGTCTCCATCAAAGTCCCGTTCTAATCTATCATCACCCCCAAGTTTATCTGCGAACGAAATTTTGGTAAATCGATTATCTATGTTCTGGAACAAGTATATCCTACGAACATTCATCGATGCAGTACCATTTCCCATATACCATGCAGTCAATTTAAGGTCCATTAATTTGTCCCCATTTATGTCAGCCATTCTTATCGGTTCACTGCTAATATTAAGATCGTTGAAAAACATAGGTTCAAATATTTTTTGCAGCATAGTCTTATTTCGATAAATTCTTATTAATGAGCTGTCTGTCGTCCACTTATTTGTATTGAATGATGTAAGTTGAACAGTCAAGCTGTCTTTGTTATCAAAGAAATTAGGGATTGTCATTGTAAGATGTATCTTTTTCTCTTTATCAATCTTGTCGTAGATTTTCCAGTCTTTAATGTCTTTGTACTGAACAGCAGGATATTTTTCGAAAGGATACTGTCCCGCTATGGTCAGGGAATAAATGGTCAAGATTGATAGGGTCAGAAGTAGTCTCATTTTAGTCGTATTAACGGTAACGGCCCGGCGGTAGAGTAAGTAAGCGTTACCCGACGCCTGCCTGCCGGTAGGCAGGCATCCCGGCCGGAATGCAGTATCCCTGAATCGTGGTACAAAGTTTCTGAGGCCGGGGAAGGAGGGTATGACAGGTTTTTTGCAAGTCCAGGTACAATTTATTTTAAGTTTTATATGTTTCGCGGTACAAGGCTGGTTGAGAGCAGGTCATCTGTCCCCTTATTGTTATTTTATTAACAGCACTTGCGGGCAGCGCCCCTGTATCGAAGCGGAGCGGAGATCGGGGGCGCCGGGTTTGTCCCCCTGCAGTTTCCTGTCTTGAAGGCAGAGAAGCTTTTGCAAAAAACATGACAAGCTTATTTACCCTACCGTCCGTGTTATGAGTAGGCGCAATGTTAGATATCAAGATAAAAGATTAGTGGGAACAGAAAATATTGGTGATCAACTCTCGCGCAAAAAGTCATGTACACGGGATAAAGAGGAAATTCAAACAATGAAAAGAGACAGGTTAAGATGAAGAATTCGAACCGGTTTTTTTTGCGCGGCGCTTACTCATAACTCATTTATATGAGCATTAAAATTAATGATAATTTACCGGAAACGGGAGATATGATCATGTTTGTGATTTTTATGATACCGCCTGAAAATGACGTTGCTGCCTCTATTCTATGTCCATATCATCTATTGGACTCCTGATCGATAACAAATCCCTCCGGCTTACATGCGTGTAGATCTCCGTAGTCCTCGTACTCTTATGCCCAAGCAGCTCCTGGATAAACCTGATATCCAACCCTCCTTCATGCAAATGCGTGGCATAACTGTGCCTCAGACTGTGTATCCCTACTTCCTTCTTTATACCTGCACTCCTTAACGACTTCTTGAATATGTTATATACACTCTCCACGGAATACTTCCCGCCCCCCTGACCTTCAAATAAATACTCCGACGGCTTGTAACTCTTCATATAAGACCTTATCTTATCCCATATCTTGGGCGATATCGGTACCATCCTGTCAACATTTCCCTTCCCTTCCCGGATATGAAGCGTGCCCCTTGTAGTATCGAGATCGGTGAGCCTGATTTTGACAACTTCACTGCGCCTCAATCCGCACGAGTAAACTATCCATAAAATAAGCTTGTGCTTGCCATTCTTCGTCGCATTGAATATCTGCATCACCTCTTCCTTTGAGAAAACCTTTGGCAATGACCTGCTTCGCCGCGGCCTCTCGAAAACAGAACTGTTTATATTCCTCCCTCCATGAATCTCATAAAAAATCTTCACCGCCGAAATGACCTGGTTCTGATACGATGCCGAATACCTGTTCGCTATTATGTAATCATGCATGAAAACTTCAATGTCCCTATTGGTAATGTCACCAGGATCCTTCTGATCAAAATAACGGAAGAAAAACTCAAGATGACTGATATACGAATGCAAAGTATGAACGCTGTACCTCCTCTCGCTGAGATACCTCCTGACTTCATCAATGCCTTTTTCGGCCTTCACCCCGAGAACACGGCTGCGAACACCTGATCCTGTGTCCTCACGCAATTCCATTATTAGCTCCGGCGTCTCCGGCTTTTTGACAATGACCTTTATTCCTTTCGAGGCAAAATAGTCCGATAACGAATCAACCGTAAGCTGCGACCACATGAGACTCCACTCCCTGCGGATGTTGTCATATTTAAGATGCCTGTAACTCCTTAACTCACTCACCCATTCCTGATCATACCTCCCGGGGAAGCTTATTATAAGCCTCCCGTCTGTTTCATTGATCGAAAAGCTCACCGGACCATAACTCTCCGGCTTGTCATCTTTGCCCGGACTGGCTTCGGCTTTCCCGGGATCTCCTGGCGAAGGGGGCGAAACGGAAACCTGAACACCGGAGTTATCCGGAAAGTCATCAGGCGGCTTGTCATATGCCGCCTCCCTTGATTTCTTAATCTCCGACGGCAGCGCAATTGACGATATGTCAATACCAGCAGCGTCGCGGAACGCCTTCAGAATGTTTTTCAGCGCAGATTCTTCTGCCGGCACATGCCAGCACTTGTTTGTCTTACTCCAAACTGAACCCGGGATGCTTCTGGCAATATCTCCCAGATCCCTGTCATAATCGAAGTAAATACCGTATCTCCACTCATCATGGTGAAACATACGTTTAATTGTTACGATCTTTTTCATTTTAGCACGAGGAAAAAGTTAAGACAAAAGACAAAAGACAAAAGAAACAAGATTCTAGATCAGCATATATATTTGATTTTCATTTGTAATATTTTGAAATTAAAGCCTTTGTATTATCATTTTTACCTGCTCTTTTGAACAATTGAGCCGAGAATACTTTTAAGTTCTGATGATTCTTTTATAAGATATTCAGTTTCGTCATTATTTATTTCTGTCACCGTCCTTTTGATTATCCTAAGCCAATAATTTGATTCTCTCATTTCCCTGGTGGCAATCCTGACCTTATTGCAAAACTCTAATCTCGAAGACCCCCCTGGGATTCTTCATAATTTGCCCCGGCTGAAGTGGCACTCTTGGCTAATTGTGTCCTGATAACCTTATTTTCCGGTGTATAAGGAATAGTTCTTAAGAATTCAATAACCCTGATTGCAAATTCAAATAACCTATTACATAAATCATTATTCCCTTTTTCCATCTTTCAACCATTATTTATTATATTCATTTTCTTCTTTCTTTTGTCCCTTTCTTCTTTCTTGTTTCTTTTGTCTTTTGTCTTTTGTCTTTTCTTGTCTCTTTTGTCTTTTTACTTCGCGCTTGCAAAGCAAGCGCACGCCCCGTCAGTCACATTAGCATTATAATAATAATTAGATATTCAAATATGTACAATGCTTATGCCTGACATTCACCATCAATATTCCTTATTAAAGTTAAACATAATAATTGTAATGGCTGCATTGTTTAGCAATCACTTTAAAGGGTCTGAATTACAATTTACCTTCTCCAAATTTGAATATTTACCTTCCGGCGGCACTGCAATAAGCTCAAAAGGCCCCTTCAACGGGGGAGTCGGTCTCTAAACCCTCTTCAACCCTCTTCAACTTTCTTCAACCCTGTTCAACTCACTTCAACCCTCTTCAGCTTTCTTCAACTTTTTCCTACCTTTACCCTGAACAAAACTTAAAAAATGAACTGGATCGACCTCATTATCATTGTCCTTCTTATCCTTTCAATTATCAGAGGCTTTACCGATGGATTTGTTAAGGAAGTGGCATCATTGCTTGCCCTGGTGCTGGGAATATGGGGAGCAATTAAATTCTCAACATTTACCGCTGCGAAACTCTACGACTGGTTCGACATGACTGGACAGTACGTCGGTATTATTTCATTTCTGGTAACATTCATGATAATCGTAGTGATCATTCATTTCGTCGGAGTGCTGGCCGACAAGATGATCGATGCGATTGCACTCGGGTTCCTCAACAGGATACTGGGCATGGTATTCGGCCTGCTCAAGTCGGTGCTGATACTTAGCGTCTTTTTTACCATACTTAATGTCATCGATGTCCGCCATCCCTTCCTGCCAAAAGCGAAAATTGAAGGATCTAGATTCTACATGCCCATCTCCGATATCGCTCCAGCAATCTTTCCTGTAATAGGTCAGGGTAAGTTCGGACATGGATTTGATAGTTTCAAAAAGAAAACGGAAGGAACAACTATTTAACCCCGATTGCTATCTTTGCCTTTCAGAAATATTATCTATGAATTTTGTTGAAGAACTGAAATGGAGAGGCATGATCCACGACATCATGCCAGGTACTGAGGAGTTGCTCGTAAAGGAAGTAACAACAGGATATATCGGGTTCGACCCTACAGCCGACTCTCTGCATATCGGTCACATGGTGCAGGTTATGCTGCTGGTGCATTTCCAGCGCTCGGGCCATGTGCCTGTTGCCCTCGTTGGCGGCGCCACAGGAATGATCGGCGACCCTACAGGGAAATCAGAAGAGAGAAACCTGCTCGACGAGGCGACTCTCAGAAAAAACCAGGATGGGATAAAAAAACAGCTTGAAAAATTCCTCGACTTCCAGTCCGACAGGAAAAACAGAGCCATCATGGTCAACAATTACGACTGGATGAAGGAGTACTCATTCCTCGGGTTCATACGCGATATTGGAAAACATATCACCGTCAATTACATGATGGCGAAAGACTCAGTTAAGAAACGTGTCGGCTCTGATGCAAAAGAGGGGATGTCTTTCACCGAATTCTCGTACCAGCTGGTGCAGGGGGCCGATTTTCTCCATCTCTATAACGAACTCGGTTGCAGGCTCCAGATGGGCGGATCGGACCAGTGGGGGAACATAGTGACAGGCACCGAACTGATACGCCGTAAAACCGGAGGAGAAGCGTTCGCCCTTACCTGTCCGCTAATCACAAAATCGGACGGCACTAAATTCGGCAAGACCGAATCGGGAAACGTCTGGCTCGATCCTGAGAAAACTTCGCCTTATCACTTCTACCAGTTCTGGCTCAACGTCTCGGACGAGGATGCAACAAAATATATTAAGATCTTTACACTGCTGGGGCGCGAAGAGATTGAAGCCCTCGTTGCGGAGCATAATAAAATTCCTCACGAGAGGCTGCTTCAGAAAAGGCTTGCCGGGGAGGTGACCCTGATGGTTCATTCACGCGGGGAGCTTGACGCTGCTGTCGAGGCATCACAGATACTCTTCGGCAAGGGAACCACCGAATCGCTGATGAAGATGAGCGAAAACATTTTTCTTTCGGTATTTGAAGGTGTTCCGTCATTCGACATAAAGAAAGAAATACTATCGGAAGGAATAACCTTCACATCGCTATGCACCGAACTATCGCAGGTATTTCCTTCAAAAGGAGAACTGCGCAGGATGGTTCAGGGAGGCGGGGTGAGCATCAATAAAACGAAGGTTGAAAATCCGGATCAGCAGGTTACGGCCGGGCTTCTTCTAAACGGCAAATACCTCCTTATCCAGAAGGGGAAGAAAAATTATTATTTGCTGAGGTTTGTCTGATCGCTACCGCAGGTCGGCAGCAATAATTGAAACATCGTCGAAGAGCCAGGGGTTCGTGTCAGGGATCCCGAGGAATTTTAGCATTGCACGTATGTTCTGTTCCACTGGTTCATGGTTTGAAATATGCCTTATTATTTCCCTGGTACCGATCTCATTACCATCGTCTCCCTTTAATTCTGAGAGGCCGTCAGTATAGCATACCAGCTTGGTGTACCCGTTAATCAGGAGATCAGTTTTACTCATGGCAGGAATCTCATCAAGCATGCCAATGCCCACGCATGAGGAGTCGATATGTTTCACCTCCCTTGTTTGAGTATTGTAAAGAATCGGAGGATTATGAGCTGCATTTATATATTCCAGGACCTTGCTTTTATTGTCGTATCGCGCAATATAAAAGGTAATGAATTTTTCACCGGCAGCATTTGAAACAACAACCGAATTGAGCTTGTTCACAAGGAATGCAAGATCAATATCAGCTGTCAGAAGCGCTCTGAGGGTCGCCTGGAAATTTGACATCAGGATTGCTGCCGACATCCCCTTCCCCGACACATCGGCAATACACAAAGCCGTCTTAGTATCTGAAAGCCTGATACAATCATAATAGTCGCCTCCCACCTCGTAATGAGGGAAATAAAATCCGTTCACCACTATTGAAGGATCGCGTGGCATGTGCCGGTTATCGGGAATCAGCATCTTCTGCATCCTGGCTGCCAGTTCAAGCTCTTTCTTCATGGCTTCCTGGCGCAAAGACTCTTTGTGGAGCCTTATATTCTCAACGGCGACAATTATGATGCTCGAGATAGTCTGAATGAAATTGAGATGCTTGATAACAGGGCTCATCCCTTCGCCTTCCTCTTCAATATCGCCAATAAGAAGAAATGCAAGATGAACGTTGTTGTTATAAACGGGAACGATGATGTCGACTCCCTCAAAATTCATGCCGGCAGATACGTAGGTGATCTCATCATATCCAAGGAGGCGCGATTCGACATCGAGTGATTCAAAATGCTTCGGGAAGCCGCCGTTCAGGAGACACTCCCATTGGGCGGAACGCTTGAAAATGAGGATCTTGCCAATCCCGAGATCATTCCTCAGGATCGATTCATACTTGGCAAGAAGGGCTTCAATAGGAAGGTTGGCGTTTATCGACAGGGTAATATCAAGCAGCGAATCCAGTTTGAACCTGGATAATTTCAACCTGTCTTTCGAACCTTGTTTATCTTCCATTTCAGTTTTTCAGCCCTTTACCCGCTCCATGTATGTCCTTTCGTGGGTATCGATTCTTATTTTGTCGCCAGTATTAACGAAAAGAGGAACCATTATAGTGCTTCCGGTTTGTATTTTTGCCGGTTTCAGGGTGTTGGTGGCAGTGTCTCCCCTGAGCCCTGGCTCGGAATAGACAATCTCCATAACCACCGATTGCGGAAGTTCGACCGAGAGGACAGTCTCCGTATCGGCATGTACAACAACCTCCACATTGATGCCGTCGAGCAGGAATTCCGGATAATCGATCACATGCTCTTCAATATGTATCTGCTCATATGTCTCCTTGTGCATGAAATAGTAACCCATATCATCCTTGTACAGATACTGGTAGGGTCTTCTTTCAACCCTTGCTATGTTAACTTTAGTACCCGAAGAAAACGTATTGTCAATTACTCTTCCTGTCTTTATGTTCTTTAATTTGGTCCTTACAAATGCGGGTCCCTTGCCCGGCTTTACGTGCTGAAACGACGTAATCGTATAAAGGTCATTGCTGAATTCAATGACCAGTCCATTCCTGAAATCTGCAGTACTTGCCATAAATCTGTTAGTTCTCTTAAATTTGGTTAGTTATTTTTCTTAATATCGAGCGGGTAGACCAATCCTTCATAGCTCACCATATCGACCATAAACGCCCCCACAAAGATATTAAAACGAATCTTAACCGGTAATAAATTTTTATCGGCTGAAAACCAGAAGGAAACATCCTCTTGCGTTTTAAAAAGTCTGCCCGCTTCGGTGACCGGATTAAATTTATAACACAATATTTTACCTGCCCTCGTTTTTATTTCCTCTTTGCCGACATATTTCATGCGCAGGGGATAGAGATCATCAAAGAACCAGGTCGTCATCTTAATCATTTCACCTTTTTTAAAGTTTGCAATAACGGGAAGATTGTGATTGCGGAACCAGTAGAAAGATGAAAGGATGTCGTATATCCCCTGTGGAGCTATATGAATACCTGTCAGATTACTGGTTAGGATTGCTGAGTCCTTTCTCGTAGCGTGATCGAAAAGTACGACGTTATACTTGTGGTATCTCCCTTCATTTATATTCATGATTGATTTGACCGGCAGTTCTGTTGCCGGATTCATGTAGCTCTCATAAATGTCCTTAACCCTGAAGAGGGCTTCAGCTATACCTGTTGTTCTTGCTTCCATTGCTGAATGCCATACCTCCCTACCCGAAAATGAGTCTTTTCTGAGCTCCAGAGTTGCCATCCCGGCATTGATGGCACCATAATGGATGACGAAGTTCACCTTCTCCCCCGGCTGGTATGATGAGACCTGGCCAGCGAGTTGCAGCAGGAAAACCTGGCAGAGTAAAAATATTGAGATCAGTTTCTTCATTGCATTCATAAAAGAGAATCAATTAACGGGCCAATTTCTTTCAGAGAAGGTTTTTTACCTGTTTTGAAGTTAAGAAATCTTTAAGATAAAAAGGTTCAAAATATGCAACATCCTCAAAATGCTTTTCAGCAAGAGCTTCGTATGCAGGCTTTTGCATGAAGGAAGCGGATATCCTGAAATCATCATCAATAATAATGTTTTCACTCTTCAGCACCTCCCTGCATTTGGAGGCTCCGTCGCCAAAAAGGAAAATCCTTGATGATGAAGGAAACCGGCTGAAGGTATCATTGTTGATTATTTCTGCAGATATTCCTTTTACTTCTTTTCCAGATAAGTCAAGAACGGAATAATACACTTCCATCCTTCGAGCATCGAGAGCAGGGGAGAAAAGGTCGGATGGAGATTCCCCGTATTTCGCCTTTGCAATGGGTTTAAAGCCATGGAACATTGAGATAGTGGTACCTGTTCCGATTAATGGGATTGAAGCTGCATAAGCTATTCCTTTTGCTGCCGAGACGCCTATTCTCAAACCGGTATATGATCCGGGGCCCTTGCTTACTGCCACAGCTTCAAGATTGCCGGCTTTGATGCCAGCTTCCTTAAGAATGTCGCTGATGAAGACGGTTAAAAGCGAAGCATGAGACCTGTCTCCGGCACTCTCCTTCAGGGCTACAACCCCATTGCTATCGCACAGAGCGACGGAACATAGGTTTGTAGCTGTTTCAAGGCAGAGTATCATTGTTTTTCAGCGCTGGGCTGCAGCTTACTTCTCCTTATAAAGATTCTCCTTCTTAACCACCTGGATAAGCGTACTGTCTTTCAGCTTTTTACTGATGGCACTGAAAGGAGCTGAAATGATTTTAACACTGTCGGCCAGCCCTGAGGTAATCTCAATATAGTTGTTATCCTGAATTCCGGTCGTGACATCTTTTGCAAAGGCATACTTTCCATCGGTGGTAAAGACAATAGTTCTTACATCCTCTTTTGTCACCTTCGTTGAGTTCTTGGTAGTATCCGTGCGCGTTGTCACTGTCTGGATAGGAACAGTGAGGATCCCTGGCCTGGTTTCGGTGAGGATATCGACTGTCGCCGACATTCCCGGCCTGAAGGGGTTACTGTCTTTCGCAAGCTTTCCGTAGGAACTGGGCAGCATCCTGATCTTGACGTCGAAATTTGTTACCTGGTCGGCTGATACGCCGGTAGTCTTAGCCGAGTTTGCGATCTCGGTTACGATACCCTTGAACTTCTGATCGAGATAGGCATCAACTTCGATAGTTGCAGTATCTCCCAGCGACACTCTTACGATATCATTTTCATTCACCTCAACCTGGGCTTCCATTTTTGAGAGGTCGGCTACACGCATAATGTCGGTACCGGCCATGAGGTTTGTTCCTGCAACCCTTTCGCCCAGCTCCACGAGAAGCATTGAAATGGTCCCTGTCATTGGTGCATATATCGATGTCTTGGTAAGATTCTCATTTGCCTCCTTGAGCGATGCTTCGGCGCTCACAACAGAGAACTTTGATGCATCGACCACCGATTTGGCAACGTTAAATGTAGATTCAGCCTGCTCATATTCCGACTTCGAAACAGTCTGCTGTTCATAAAGCTGCTTGGTCCTCCTGAACGAGAGGTCTGCCTGGGTGAACTGTGCCTCCGACTGTGCAAGGCGTGCGCGAGCAGCGCTTATTGATGCCTGTGATTGGTCTCTTTGCGATAAATAAATATCGGGTTTGATCCTGAGAAGGAGCTGTCCCTTCTCAACATGATCGCCCTCCCTGACAGTCAGCTCGACGATCTCTCCCGAAACATCAGGGGTTATCTTCACCTCATGCTCCGGCTGTATCTTGCCGTTAGCAGTAATTGTCTCGGTAATTGTACGCTTCTCAGCATTTTCAACGGCCACCTTGACCGTCACTGCTTTACCGAACCAGCCTGCTTTCTTGCCTATTACGGCAAAGATCAGAAGTGCAATTACGACTATGATGAGGGTCCGGAGTAACTTTTTATTTTTCATGATGCTTGATTGGCTATTTGATATTGAGTTATTTATTCAAATTAAGGGGTAGTCCTTTATAAAAGTCGAGAACTTTTGTCTTAAAAATGTATTCATACTTTGCCTGCGACATATCAGACTGGGCTTTTAAAAGTGTCGTTTTCGCAGCATTATAATCAACCGAAGTAACCATGGAGAGATTGAATTTCTGCTCGGTGTAACGGAAGGACTCTTCAGAATAGGAAACAGCCTTTGTGCTGGCGCTGTATTTTTTGAGAGCGGCGACTGCATCGGCATAAGCCTGCTGGATGCTTTTATAGAGGCTCTTCTTTGCAGCTTCAAGCGAATATTCCGAACTGGT
>Ga0209745_1000092_pt1 | contig 47070 bp, 38 predicted proteins | sample BarGraNGADG00312_FD_184495 | JGI IMG/M metagenome (GOLD analysis project Ga0209745, IMG submission 184495) | Arctic peat soil microbial communities from Barrow, Alaska - Barrow Graham LP Ref core NGADG0004-312 (SPAdes) (version 2) | ecosystem: Environmental > Terrestrial > Soil > Wetlands > Peat... | reverse complement strand
TCGCGTCTCTACTTTTATGTTTAAAGAGGAAACTTAATTGGCAGATTATCACGCGTTGACCTGTAGATAGCAGTGAAGAGTTCTACTGTTCTCCGACCATCTTCTCCTGTTACAGCAGGTTCCCTGTTATGCTCAAGCGCACTAAGAAAATCCTCTATCTGGTATTGAAAATATTGTACTGTTGGGTCACAACTGTTGAAAGTATCGGTATCCTCTTTAATCCATTCTTGCAGCATATTCTCTTCCCCGGGAATAGTCCAGAGATCATTTACAGGAGGTTCGGTAACGCTTGTCCTGCCGGGAAGAAACATTGCTCCTCCATCTGTCTGGACTCCTGCTGAAGCACCATTTTCACCATGCACTTGAACTTTACCGTAGATACCGGGCTTTTGTGAATTGCTTACTATAATATTTCCAATTGCCCCGCTTTTAAACTTCACAATTGCAACAGCAGTATCCTCAACCTCAATATATGGATGATTGAGATTCCTCCAGATACCATATACCTCATCAATTTCACCCATATACCACAAAAGAATGTCTAGCTGATGCGGAGCCTGATTAACAAGCACTCCACCACCTTCGGTTTTCCATTTTCCTCTCCATTCTTCCGAATCATAATAAGCCTTATCGCGCCAGCCGAGTATTGTTACAGTTGCGAGAACAGGTCTTCCTATCTTTCCCTTTGCAATTGCTTCCTTAACTCTTTTTACCGGTTCATACCATCTCCTCTGACTTATTACACCAAGCTTTACATTGTAATCTTTACAGGCTTTAATAATGTCGTCACAGTCCTGAAGTGAAGATGATAACGGCTTTTCTACCAGTATATTAGCTCCTGCTTTTGCAGCTTCAACAGAAGGTTGAATATGAAAAGGATGTGCATTACAAACAATTACCAGGTCAGTATGGTTCTCCTTTACCATCTTTGAAACATCTGAATATGCGAGGGTTTTATAAGTTGAAGCAAAACCTTCCGCCGTTTTCGCAGTTCTGTTCCATACACCTGCTAAACGGGCATTAGGTATACTCTGAATCGCTTTTGCATGTAGGTGTGCAACTTTGCTGCAACCCGCTATTGAGATATTATAAATTCTTTCAGACATAAGGTATTGCTGAACTATTTCGAATTCAGCTTAATTAATTATTTTCTAACTTTTGACTAGAAAAGATAGTTCAGTCCAATAGAGAATCCGATATTTCCATCCTGTTCGTTGAATGCTTTTCCGATATCAATTGCTATTACAAAGTTTTGATTCATAACAAGCATTATACTTGTGCCGGCACTCATATGAAGCTTTTCTGCTCCGGGTTTAAAATAGTTTGAAAAAGTTTCTGATCCCTCATAATAGCTGTTGAAATTGCTCTCAAGGTTATTAGGTAAAGTTATGTTCTTGGTGACCCTTCCGAAATCAAAAAATCCATTAAGCCCAAGGTAGCAGTCTTGTTTCAGGAATCTAAAATAAACGGGTTTCCAGCGAAGCTCTACGTTACCCATAAAGAAAGCATCGCCCAATACTCTGTTTCTAAGAACTCCTCTTATTGTACTGGCACCCCCCAATCCTTCATTTGTAGCACCTGTAAGCATTGAAGTTATAACCTGAGACTGATAATAGAATGGGGTGTTTCCTGATATTGTGGCTTGATATCCAAGACGATATACCAGGGCAAGGTCTTTTTCAATCAATGTAAAATACTGACGATGAGTTATAAATAGTTTTGAAAAGGCCATATTGTTACCCATAAATTTGGGAGCCATTTCAATTCCAATCTCTGTCCAGATCCCTTTCATCGGGTTTGGTCTGTTATCGCGGCTGTCCCACATAAGACCGCCTTTGATTGTATTTACCCATCCACCTTTAGCCTGATCTGCCGTTATAATATTTAATGCCTGATAACGTTCAAAAAGTCCGGGTTCGGATGCTACTGAAGGTAACTTAACATCCTTACCTTTATTGAGTTTATCGATATTGACGGAGCTGACTTTAAAATCCTGGAATGCAAATCCGGCACTCCATTTAATATGCTCCCCTGAAAGTTTTCCCTGTAAATCGTTTTTGAACCGGAACTGGTTTCTCTGGAAACGGTAAAACATCCTTGTCCGGTAATCAGTTGAATTTTCATCCATCCAGCTTTTATTGAAAACCGATTCATAACCATTGAACCCATAGAAGTGACTTGCCTGATCTGGCAAATAACTTAAGTCAGTAGTAAGATGTACACCGGGAATAATGTGATTTGATTCATACATGAATCTATAAATACCGCTTCCTTTTGTAAAATGAGATATTTCAGTATATGTATGATCAAAGTAGTCCGGATATCTGCTGCCATCCCCATAATTGAAAAATTCTGCCAAAGCTCCATATTGAAAGCCCAGGTCGGAGTCAAATGTTATCGCAGGCAAAGCGCCACCGAACTTCCATCCGGTTTTAACCTTTTTCTCCTGTGCTGATGCCGATAGTGCCAGGAAGGCTATTAATATCAGAGTAAAAGTTTTTTTCATAGATAATAGTTTTGGTTCATTGGGTTAAAGATAAAGAAAAATGGAAATTACCACCTGTTTTTTTAATATTTACTACCTTAGTCGCTGATTTATACGACTAAATGCTTACAGGAATTCTTATTGAAAATATAAAGTGTCTGGTTCAGACTGAGGATGTTATTAAAATAAAGGTCTGCGGTAATGAAATGGCGAAGCTAAATACCATTTATGACGCATACCTTTATATATATGACGGTTTTATAAACGATTTTGGTAGAATGAAAGACCTCCAAACCGGTAAAATTCTGTCTAAAAATCCCAATGTTAAAATAATCAATGCAACCGGAAGATTTGTTTTTCCATCATTTTGCGATTCCCATACACATCTCGTTTATGCCGGAAGTCGCGAGATTGAATATACCGACAAAATCCGGGGATTATCTTACGCCGATATTGCAAAAAGAGGAGGCGGAATACTTAACTCTGCAAAATTACTTCACGATACGTCAGAAGACGAATTGTATATCCAATCGATGACCCGGATAAATGAAATAATTTCCTTAGGTACCGGAGCTGTCGAAATTAAAAGTGGTTATGGTCTTAATACTGGGGACGAACTAAAGATGCTCCGGATAATCAGGAGGATTAAAAATACCTGTCCGTTAGAAGTTAAGGCAACTTTTCTGGGAGCACATGCAATTCCTGAGGAGTATAAGAATAACAGGAGAAAGTATGTCGATATTGTCATAAATGAAATGATACCTGTGGTTGCTTCAGAGGAACTGGCAGATTATATTGATGTATTTTGCGACAAAGGCTTCTTCTCTGTTGAAGATACCGAGAGAATTTTAATGGCAGGCATGAAATATGGTCTTCAGGCCAAAATTCATGCAAACGAACTTGGTTATTCAGGGGGAATACAGACTGGTATAAAATATAATGCTCTTTCTGTCGATCATCTGGAATATACCGGAGATGAGGAAATAGCAGCACTTCTTAATTCGGAAACAATGCCTACTCTTCTTCCGGGATCAGCTTTTTTCCTGGTTATGTCAGATCCGCCAGCCAGAAAAATGATTGATTCAGGATTACCTGTAGCTCTGGCTTCAGATTATAATCCGGGTTCGTCACCATCAGGGAACATGAAGCTGGTTATGTCACTGGGTTGTATTAAACTGAGAATGCTTCCCGGGGAGGTTATAAACGCGGTAACAATAAATTCAGCTTATGCAATGGGCCTGTCTGAAACACATGGATCAATTGCAAAAGGCAAAGTAGCTAATGTATTTATTACTAAAGAGATACCGACTTATGAATTTATGCCTTATGCTTTTGGAAGCGATCTGATTGAGACGGTGATACTAAAGGGTGAGATTTGCCCCCCAACCCCTTAGGTCTTGGTCCCCTGAAGTTTTGCCCCCCTGCCCCCCTAAAGGGGGGTTAAAACGCCTTAATATCTGGGTATTAGCCCCCCTTTAGGGGGGTTGGGGGGCGAAACAATGGAAGACAAGGCGGCGGTAAATCAAGGGACTTTGTAAATAAAATATAATTATTCTGAAAATGGAGAAGAAAATTATAGAATGTGTTCCTAATTTCAGCGAAGGCCGGAACATGGAGATAATTAAGCAGATAACCGATGTCATTGAATCTGTTGAAGGGGTAAAACTGCTTGATGTGGATCCTGGGAAAGATACAAACAGGACTGTGGTAACCTTTGTTGGATCTCCGGAAACGGTTTCTGAAGCTGCTTTTCTTTCAGTTAAAAAAGCTTCTGAACTGATTGATATGTCAAAACATCATGGAGCACATCCACGTATGGGCGCAACAGATGTTTGTCCGTTCATTCCTGTTTCGGGTATAACAATGGAAGAAACTGTGACCTATGCCCGAAAGGTTGCTGAGAGGATAGGAAATGAGTTGAAAATTCCGGTCTATTGTTATGAGAACGCAGCCTTTAAGGAAGAAAGAAGAAATCTTGCAACATGCAGATCAGGGGAATACGAGGGACTTAAGAAGAAACTTTCTGATCCGGAATGGAAGCCGGATTTTGGTCTGGCAGTTCTTAATGAGAGATCAGGCGCAATAGCTGTAGGGGCCAGAGATTTTCTGGTTGCGTTTAATGTGAATCTTAATACCACCTCAACCAGGCGCGCCAATGCAATTGCTTATGATGTCAGAGAAAAAGGCAGACCGAAGAGAGAGGGAGATCCTGTAACCGGGAAGATAATAAAAGATAAAAATGGAGAAAGAGTAATGATACCTGGTTCTCTTAAATCGGTTAAAGCTATAGGATGGTTTATAGAGGAGTACGGAATAGCTCAGATATCGATGAACCTGACAAACATCTCCATTACACCTGTTCACATTGCATTTGATGAAGTATGTAAAAAGGCAGATGCAAGAGGTTTAAGAGTAACCGGGTCTGAACTGGTGGGACTCATTCCGTTAAAATCACTGCTTGATGCCGGACGATATTTCCTCGAAAAACAACAGCGATCAGTAGGTGTATCAGATGAAGAGCTGATAAAAATAGCGGTCAGATCTATGGGATTGAATGATATTCATGAGTTTAAGCCTGAAGAAAAGATAATTGAATATGTTATGGGAAACGATATAAACAAGGAGAGACTCATTGCCATGAGTCTCAAACAATTCCTGGACGAAACAGCATCAGAATCTCCGGCACCAGGTGGTGGTTCCATATCAGCATACATGGGAGCGCTTGGAGTAGCGCTTGGAACAATGGTTGCCAATCTTTCAAGCCATAAACGGGGCTGGGACGACAGGTGGAAAGAGTTTTCAGATTGGGCTGAAAAGGGAAAGGCAATTCAGAATACACTGCTTAACCTTGTTGATGAGGATACATTTGCGTTCAACAAAATTATGAAAGCATACGGTTTACCTAAAAGATCTGAAGAAGAAAAACAGACAAGGGAAAAAGCTGTTCAGGAGGCAACAAAAAATGCAATCCTAATCCCGTTCAAAGTTATGGAAACCGCCTTTTCGGGTTTCGGATTAATTAAGGAAATGGCCGAAAAAGGAAATCCAAATTCAATATCAGATACCGGAGTGGGTGCGTTAGCTCTCAGGTCGTGCATAAAAGGAGCATTTCTGAATGTGAAAATCAATGCTTCAGCGCTTCAGGATAAGGAATTTGTAAAGACAATCATTGCCAAAGGTGAAAAAATCGAAGCAAATACTGAAGCAGCTGAAAAAGAGATACTTAAAATTATTAACAGGACTCTCCGAAATTGTTAGTCAGTTGAAATCTGAATTCATGAAGATCTAAAATTAATTCAAAAATTAAAATGCAAAATACAAAATGCAAATTTTATTGAATGAGTGTCGGTTATCAATAATAATCTCGAAACAACTGATTATGAAGAAGCAAAGGCTGTCTCGAAAGAGCAGCCTTTTTTTTGTTCCGGAAAATGAGTTTCTACGTGTTAAAAAGCAAATGCGTTCTTCTGGAGATATTACTTTTATAAATAATCATGTTTTTATTAATATTATTAACTGAAAAATAAAAAATATGCAACTATTTGTAAAATGAAGTTAATAATTCTTAATTATGACTATTGTCATTAGAAATAAATAAATATATTGCAAGTGATTTTAAACCTGAATTGGATTGTAATAAAATAGAAAAGGGGAGCGGTAAGCAAATTGTCGAGTATATTACAATAGACAACATGCAAATACAGGGGGTAGTAAGCATAAAAAGATATAATTAATGAAACATACTCCCAATTTAGAGGGGGTTTAAACAATAAATATATATATTTGTATCGTAATTATTTACTTTTAAACCTAAACCAGATTGTATGAAAAAAATCCTTATGCTTTTTACACTGTTGCTATTAACAGCTTCTCTTGTTATAGGCCAGACAGTGCAAATTACAGGGACTGTTACCAGTTCCGAAGATGGACTTGCAGTGCCGGGAGTATCGGTTACTGTTAAAGGAACTACCCTTGGTGCAATTACAGGACCTGATGGTAAATATGTTATCTCAGTCCCTGCAAATGCCAAAGCGCTTACCTATAGTTTTATTGGCTTCAAATCCAAGGAAATAGCTATAGAAGGCAAAAATAAGATTGATGCTGTTATCGAACAGGATTTATTCCAGGTTGATGAGGTTGTGGTTGTTGGATATGGGACAACACAAAAAAGGGATATTACTGGTTCAATATCATCGGTAAGTGGAGAATCACTCAAATTGCCGGTTCAGAGTTTTGACCAGTCTCTGCAAGGAAAAGCTACCGGCGTCAGCATTACCATGCCTAATGGAGTGTTGAACAACCCTCCGGTAATAAGGGTACGTGGTTACAATTCAATTACCGGTAGTTCATCTCCACTTATTGTGGTAGATGGCGTTCCAATATTTACAGGAGATATCTCTACTAACAATTCTGCCTCGAATACACTTGCTGATATAAATCCTTCAGATATAGCTTCAATGGAAATCCTCAAGGATGCTTCTGCTACAGCTGTTTATGGATCAAGGGCTGCCAATGGGGTAATTCTGATTACTACAAAAAAAGGTATAAAGAGTGAAAAACCTAAGATAACTTACGATGTTTATATGGGATGGTCAAAACCTTATAAGCTTTTTGACCTTATGAATGCAGCACAATATGTTGAACATAAGAACTTGGCAAGAAAAAATTACAATGATATCCGTTTACTCAATACTGCCCCTGCAAATCAGACTCCTCTGGATGCAGGCACCATGTTTTTCATCTCATACGATGCTGCTGGTAAACCAATCGATACAAACTGGGCAGATTATATTTACCAGACAGGTTTCCAGCAAAATCACGCATTATCAATTTCGGGAGCTACTAAAAGCACAAACTATTATCTCTCAGTTGGATATACTGATCAGGCTGGTATAATTGTCAAAAACCAATTCACAAGAAAGAACGTACGTTTAAATATCGATCAGAAAGTAACAGATTACCTGACTCTTAATGCAAACTTCGGATATACAAACTCATTTAATGCTGCTCCAAATACAGGTTCTCTGGCCGGACAGGCATTTAATACTTCCGGTATAGCCCGACTTGCATTTGTAACTGCTCCGATAGTTGGTCCTTATAATATTGCTGTTACACCAAATCTTTTTAATGATGGAAAGTTTAACCTGAACGGAAACAATTTGGGTGTATGGGGTAACCCCGGAGGAAGTTTAGGCTATCTTAACCCGATACCGGTAATTGAAAGCAATAAGTTTACCAGTGAGAATGAGAGAATTCTGGCTACCTTCTCAGGTACACTTTCTCCATTCCGCGGTCTGACACTAAAGACTGTTTATGGAATTGATAATATTGGAAATGAAGGTATTTCATACCAATCACCTATTCAGGGTGATGGATATAGCTCCAATGGTACCGCTACAAATACTTTCAGCAGAAGAAACAGATGGACCTGGACAAACACGGCTAATTATAATACAGTTCTGGCTGAAAAATTTAATATAAGTTTACTCGCAGGTGCTGAAGAGCAATATTCTACAATAAATGTATGGGGAGGAAACAGATCAGGTGTTGCGGACCCTTTCGTCACATCATATCAGGGTTCCTGGGTTACTCCTTTAAATCCTACCAGTCTAACTCAGACTGAAAACTATTTTATTTCATACTTCAGTAGAGTCTCAATAAATTATTCCAAAAAGTATTACTTTGAAGTTAGTGGAAGACGAGATGGATTCTCAGGTCTCGCAGCAGGCAAGAAATATGGTTTGTTTGGTGGTGCATCAGCTATGTGGGCCCTTTCAGAGGAAAATTTTGTCAAAAACTCATTAGATAAATACCTTTCTGATTTGCGGTTGAAAATAAGTTATGGTAGAGTAGGAAATATGTCTGGGATTGATAATTTCGGATCTCTGTTTTTAAATAGTCCCGGAATTTATGGAACAATCCCCACATTATATTTTTCACAGGCCGGTAATGCTGATCTGAAATGGGAAACCAGTGATAAATACGATATTGGACTAACCTTTGGTATTCTTAAAGACAGGGTACAGGTAGAGATGAGTTATTTCTATAACGATATCAATAACCTGATTCTTAATACTCCACAGGCCCCTTCTAAAGGGATTCCCGGCAATACCATTCCTCAAAACGTTGGTTCAATGTTTAATAAGGGATTTGAACTGTCTCTTACAAGCTTTAATATATCTAAAAAGAACATGCAGTGGACAACAACATTTAATTTAAGTTCGTTAAAAAATGAGGTAACTGCATTAGCTCCTGGTATTGATTATATTACCGGTTATTCCGGTGGTACAACTGAAACAACAAACCGTACTTTAGTTGGATATCCTATAGGAATGATATTTGGTGTACAGACAAACGGCGTTGATCCGACTTCCGGAAGAAGAATCTTCCTTGATAAAAACGGAAGAGAAGTGCTTTATTCGAATTATGTGCCTGTTGGTCAATCTAACTGGACTTATCGTGATGATGGAACTACTGCACCGGCAATCAGTATCGCAACCGATGGCAAACCATTAGCATCACCTTTACCCAAAATTTATGGAGGTTTAGATAATACCTTTAGCTATTCAGGATTTGATGCAAATGTAGGTTTAACTTATGCATTTGATTTCTATAATTACTTCGGGTCAAAAGCTGGTTTAAGAGATCAGAGATTCTGGAATAATTCTGTTGAAGTATATAAAAATGCATGGAAAAATCCAGGCGATATAACCAATATTCCAAAACCAGTATTTGGAGATAATGTATCAAACGGATCCACAATGGTAATTTCAGAAAACGTAGAAAAAGGTAATTATGTAAAAATCAGAAATCTAAGTATTGGTTATACTTTTAACAAATTACCAGAAAAGGTTGGGATCCAGTCAATCAGACTTTACACTCAGATTTTTAACGCTTTCGTATTTACGAAGTACACCGGATCAGATCCAGAAGTTTCTACCAATGGTGATACAAACCTGTCTCCTGGTGTTGACAGAAATACAGCTCCTCAGGCACGAACCTATACTTTTGGTATAAATGTAAATTTCTAATGGAAAATCTTAAAAGAAACAGAATTATGAAAAAGTTAAATATACTATTTGTGCTCATTTTTGCAATGCTCATAACTGGGTCGTGCTCAAAGGATAAATTAGACCCTATACCTAAGACTTATCTACCGGACTTTTCAGCTTTTGATACCAAAGACCGGATTGTTGCCCAGGTAAATGGTTTATACGATTTTATGAAAAGCGGTCAATACCGTGGTGGCAGATTTCTTATATATATTGATATAAGGGCAGATAACTTTAACAACCTTCTCTCTAATGGTGTGACTGGCTATCAGACATGGCAGAATTTAGTTACTGAAAGCACTAATGAGGTGGCAGGTCTATGGACTCAGGTTTATGCCACTCTTAATGCAATAAATATCTTTATAGAAGGTTTGGATGCCAGCAGACTTGACCCGGGTAAAGCTGCTAACATAACAGATGCAGAGTACAAACAGTACAAGGGTGAAGCATTAGCTTTGAGAGCTCTTTGCTATTTTGATCTCCTCCAGCTTTATGCAAAACCTTATAATATGGGCGCTGGGGCTAATCTTGGTTTACCACTCAGATTAAAAGCGTACAAAACACCTGCTGATAATGATCTGGCAAGAAACACCGTTTCCGAAGTCTATACTCAGATACTTGCTGATCTTAATGCTTCTGAAGCTATGGTTGCACTAACCAATGGTACCGCAATTCTGAATACTACAAGACTTCACAGGAATTCCGTAATTGCTCTGAAAACAAGGGTCTATTTGCACATGAACAACTATGCTGCAGTTGTCACTGAAGCTAATAAAATTGTTACAGCAAGTGCTCCTTTTTCAGCGACCACTGGAGTTGCGAACGCTTTACAGGCGAGCATCTCGACTGTATTTACATCACCATGGACAACCACTGAATCAATGTTTTCAATGCCTATGGTTGCTACAGATGCACCTGGTACTCAGAATGGTCTGGGATATTATTATTCACGGGTTGCTAACTCAAGTCCTGATTATAGTCTGGTAGCAACCGGGATTATAGCTAATGCAGGATTTACTGCAGGTGATGCAAGAAGAGGTCTGTTAACAATCAATAGTGGTAAAACCTACTTAAATAAGTACAATGTAGATTTATTTATTGATTACGTTCCTGTGATCAGATATTCAGAAGTTCTTCTGAATCTTGCCGAAGCTGAGGCACAAGCTGCCGGAGTTGTAACTGCCAGATCAATTGCATTACTTAATGCCGTTCGTGGCAGGTCAGGCGGAGGAACATATGTAGCAGGTGATTTCGCTAATTTGGCAGCATTTATCGACAAGGTTATGTTGGAAAGGAATATAGAATTCCTAGGTGAAGGATTAAGGAGTTCTGATTTGTTACGGACAGTATCAACTATTCCTGGCAAAGCAACTGTAAACCCTGTTCCTCCAACCTCTACTAACTATATCTGGCCTATCCCGTTGTCAGAAATTCTCTCAAATAAAGCAATTGTTCAGAACTAAAAACTGAGTAATTTCGACTATCTATAAAAAGGGCTGTCTCGAAAGAGCAGCCTTTTTTTTTGAAGGGTGCACGACGCACGACTCATGGAAAAAGACAAAAGCGTTATAACGCAACAACGAACCAACAGCCTAACGAAAAACACGAACCGAGGCGAAGCCGAGCTCGCCGAAGGCAAACGAAAAACGCTAAACAATTCTTCTGATCGTCAGTAACTTATGAGATTAATAATTTAAAAACCAGTTAAAACATGAGAGATTTTAAATTATTCCAGGGAAAAATTTCAATATTATTGCTTCGTTTTTGACCCGACTCTCCAGCATATACAATTGCGCCACTTTTTTCGCCACTCATTTTGAACCAATAGAGAATTCCTTCGAAAAATTTATCTGTTATAGTTTTACCTGATTTAATTTCAACAGGATAAAGCTTATCCATATTTTCAATTATAAGGTCAATTTCATGACCGGTATTGTCTCTCCAAAAATACAGATTATTAGTTTTTGCCTGGTTGTACCTAAACTTCAATAGTTCCCCAATTACAAAATTCTCGAACAGGCTACCAAACAGTGGATGATAATTAAGTTGTTCTGCATTCTGAATTCCAAGAAGAGCACATGCCAGACCAGTATCGTAAAAATAAATCTTTGGCATCTTAACAATTCTTTTATTAAAGTTTCTGTGATGAGGTTGCAGACGGTACAATATAAAACTACTTTCCAATACACCTATCCATGAAGCTATTGTCTTATTATCAACTCCTGATTCAATAGACAGGCTGTTCATATTTAAGAGCTGTCCGGTCCTTCCTGCACACAACCTCAAAAATCTTTCAAAAGCATTTAAATCAGTAATATTTTTTATCTGTCTTACATCTCTTTCCAGATAAGTTCTGATATAATTAGAATACCATTTATCGGCCGCTACCGGTTGGTCGTATATCGGGGGATAGAAACCACGAAAAATAATCTCCCGCAGTTCGTAAGTTTTTTGTGCTGCTAATTCTGAAAGGGTAAATGGAAGCAGATACAGATAAGCTATACGTCCGGCAAGACTCTGTGAAATGCTTTCCTGAAGGAGAAAGTTATTTGAACCGGTTAGTATAAATTTTCCTCTTTTTTCATCTTCATCAAGAATCTGCTGCAGATATGAAAATAGTTCCGGAACACGTTGCGCTTCATCGATCACTGCCCCGGTTTTATATTGTGAGAGAAAACCTCTGGGATCATCAAGGGCAAATCGCCTGGTATCAGGGTTTTCAAGACTTACGTATGGTTTATCACTAAACACTTTACGAGTCAAGGTTGTTTTGCCTGATTGCCTTGGTCCAACGACAGCAACAGCTTTAAATTGCTTTGCCAGATTTACTAATTCTGCTTCTGCTTCACGTTTTATCATTCGACAAATTTACAAAATTGGAATCAGATTCCGAAATTGTAAAGAAAAATTAAAGAATTATCAGAAACGCGAAACCCGAAACGATAAACTTTAAACAATTCTTCTAATCGTCCTCAACTTATGAGAATACGCTCCTATCTCCTGCTTGAATATACCCTGGTGATCGATCGGATCTATCCTTACTCTGCCCGAGGCATGGATGACAAGGCCTTTGGAATAGATCATCCCAACATGTGTTACCTTACCTCTTTCATTATCGAAAAAAACAAGGTCCCCTGGTAATGTCTCATCAATAAAGTCAATGCCTCTGCCTGCCTCAACCTGCTGGCAGCTATCACGCGGAATTGCTATACCTTTTATTTTATAAACAAGCTGTGTAAATCCGGAACAATCTATTCCTGATGGAATACGACCTCCCCACACATAAGGACTGTTAATGAATTTAATACCTAAATCAGGAAAAGAATCATTGGTAGAAGTGTAGCTCTCGTTGAATTCATTGCATGTGTGATATACGTTTTCTCCAACAAAAAACTTTTTATCCTTATAATCCGGTTTAAATACCTCACAACCAGGCTCAAGTATAAGTTTTGTCTTATCATTTTTAAAACAGAGAAGGGCTGTATTTAGCACAAATCCTGTTTTTTTATCCAAATCAATTGTTTGTTGAAGATGATCGATATCAATCCATCCCTGGTATTTATCGAACAAGGTCTCAACTTTAAGCCACTTGCCTGCTTTATCCACAACTATATATTTCTCACCAAAAAGTATCTGGCTCATCATTTCAGATTTATGCGACGGACCAGATCTTAAGGGAACAAAAACATTCTCACAAATATATTTTTCCATGACTTCAGAATTTCTCACAAAATTAATAAATATCCATGATACTATTCTTAGATTTCTCAGTGACCCTCTGTGAATTTTTTGATTACCAACCCCCTTCCCTACCTTCCCCTTCACGGGCTAATCTTTATACACATCTTTTTATTTTCTTCGGAAATAATTACAATTTTTAATTATTAATTGATTTATAGCCCTTTAAGCTTGTTCGATGTGAATTTAATGAGAAGGGGATCCCTCGTCCGCCGGCTGGCGGACTCGGGATGACAGGGTTTTGGGGTGTTATGGAGGGGGAAGAAGTAAAACCTTTCCCCCTTGGGGGAAATTAGAAAGGGGGTTTAATCTCTAAAAAATACTCTGATATGTATATGTAACTCATTTTGTTTCAAACCCCAAAATTTAATCTAATTTTGCATCGAAATCAGGTTAATCTAAGAATCAGGGAATGTCTGAAGTTCATAAAGTCAGGAAACCAACCGGGAAATTCTATATCAATTCTATTTTCTTTATTATCAGCATTATTGTAGTAGTACTAATCTGGCCGCATGGAGATAATGATAGCTTTCTTAAATATTTTGGCACGTTGATACTGGTATCTTCCTGCTACCTAATACTTTATCTCTTCCTCTCCCACTTCCGATCCGAAATCCTGGAAGTAAAACGAAAAACACTCTTTATAATCCTGACAATACTCTCCTTTATTGTTATAACAAGAATAGTAATATCTTTCCCCGATCAGAATCTGCTCTATCTGATTCCATTTGCGATCATTCCTATAGTTATTCGTACATTTTATGATGCCCGTCTGGCACTTTTTATTCTGCTGATAACAATTATGCTTGCAGGTTTTATGGTTCCTGATCCTTTTGGATTTTCTTTCGTGAGTTTTATTTCAGGAATGGTGGCAATATTCACTCTGACAAATATTTACCGGCATGCAAAGTTGTTCTTTTCTGCTTTGTTGGTCATAGTAAGTTATTCTACTCTCACTCTTGGAATCAGCTTAATGAAGTTTGGAAATCTTGAAGACATAAACTCATTCGACTTTATTCTTTTCATCGGAAATGGAGTTTTGCTTCTCTTAAGCTACCCTATAATATTTATTTTCGAGAAAAAATTTCTATTCCTCTCTGATAATACGTTGCTTGAACTGGCAGATACGAATCAACCCCTCCTGAGAAAACTTGCGGAAGAAGCTCCAGGATCATTTCAACATTCGCTGCAAGTAGCTAACCTTGCCGAAGAAGCTGCAAGGATTACAGGTTCAAACCTGCTGTTAGTTAGAACCGGATCACTTTATCATGATATCGGAAAAATAAGCAACCCGAATTACTTTATTGAAAATCAAACAGATGGTTTCAGTCCTCACGATAACCTGAATCCTGAAGACAGTGTAAAAGTGATAATAAGTCATGTCAACAAAGGAGTTGTACTGGCAAAAAATTATAAAGTTCCTATCCAGATAATTGATTTTATCCGAACACATCATGGTACAACTGTTGCATATTCTTTCTTTAAGAAATATACCGACCTTCATCCATGGGATACAAGCAGGGAAAGGGAATTTACATATCCCGGACCTAAACCATTTTCAAAAGAGACTGCAGTAGTTATGATGGCTGATGCAGTGGAAGCTGCTTCAAGAAGTATTTCAAAACACAGCGAAGAAACGATCAGCGAACTTGTAGAACGAATTATACAGGAAAAAGAACAGGATGGTCAGTTTTCCGAGGTGCCTTTGACCTTTAAAGAAATTTCAGATATAAAAAGTGTCTTTAAGAAAAGACTTTCAACAATTTATCATGTAAGGGTGGCGTATCCGGAAAGAGGATAATGATAAGACCCCGTAAGAACATAGGCGTCAACTTAATGTTAGCATTGAAATACAGGGATAGAAAAGTTTCCCCTCCTTTTGAAGGAGGGGTGGCCGGGTCACTAAATTATCTCATTTGTACAAAGTCCATTTCCCGGACGGGGTGGTTGATTTATTCTTTTCTTTCTTCCTTTATATCTATGAAAAACAAAAACTTCTTCAACAGAGGAGACCTAATATCTTTCAGAAACAAATCCACTTTGGCTGCAGCAACATTTTGGGAGATCTTAAATCAACCACCCCGGCCGCTACAAGCTTTTGCAATAGTTGAGTTAGCATTGTACTGCGTCCACCCCTCCTTCAAAAAGGAGGGGAAACTTCCTAGCTATGTATTTATGATTCTATTATTAAGCTGACGGCTATGGGGTTGAGTGGCCTTACCTCATATCATTAACTTCCACACCTTTGTATTTACTGATCAGAAAGTTAAATGTTTCCGGGTCTGGTTTTACCTTCAGGTTATATTCTTTTATATAAATGGTAATAACAACTCCATCCCTTTGTTTGTATTCTAAACTCTTAAGATCAAGAAGCGATTTGCCAATTGATAGCCTTACCCTGAGCAGATCACTTTTTATATCTTCAGGGTACAGATCAATTATATATGATCCCTGTTTTTCTTCTATAAGCCTGTTTTTATAACCTTTTTTGTATAATGAGAAGATTGCTGAAGGACGATTTTGAAAAGAATTATCCTTCTTATCCGCTTTGGTTATAGTAACTTCCTTTTCAGCAGGAAGATAATTCCATACTGTTTCCCCATTAAACCATGTAATATTATCCCTTAGGTCGAGTTTATACTTATCCTTACTGAGGATTATAAGTCCTGCAATTGTATCAATGGAATTTTCCATTAAGTCATTCTTTACCAGATCGAATTTCATTGAAACAGATGGGGCAGCGAGTGCATTCGCCGAAAACTTATCGAGAATTTTGACGGCTTCCGGATCATTCTGTCCTATAGCACTATTAGCAAACAGAAGAAAAAAGAAAAAATTAAGGATAATGAATCTCATTTGAATAGTTTTACTCAAGACCCTTCAAAATCTGTTCCAAAGCGATAAAATCGGAACAACGAACCTCTCTGGCTTTGCTTCCTTCGAATGATCCGACGATACCTGCAGCCTCCAACTGATCTATAATTCTGCCTGCCCTGTTGTAGCCTATAGAAAGCTTCCGCTGAATCAGTGAGGTTGAACCCTGCTGATGTTGAACAACAAGTTTTGCAGCTTCATCGAACATTGGATCCCTCTTACGAAGATCAACTTCAATACTGGCTGATTCACTATCGTCGATATATTCGGGAAGGTGCATGGCATCTGAATAACCTTTCTGCGATCCAATAAAGTCAGTGAGAGCTTCAATTTCGGGAGTGTCTATAAATGCACATTGCACCCTTACAGGTTCGTTCCCCGATGATACAAGCATATCTCCCCGTCCGACCAGCCTGTCAGCACCGGAAGCGTCGAGAATCGTACGCGAGTCAATAGATGAAAATACCCGGAAAGCAATTCGTGTCGGGAAGTTAGCTTTAATAAAGCCTGTAATTATGTTTGCTGATGGGCGTTGAGTTGAAATGATCAGGTGTATTCCAATAGCCCTTGCAAGCTGTGCAAGTCTGCCAATTGGTCCTTCAATTTCTCTCCCGGCGGTCATTATAAGATCCGCAAACTCATCGATAATTAAAACAATGTAAGGCAGATATTTATGGCCTTTTTCAGGACTCAGTTTCCTCGAGATAAACTTCTCATTATACTCCTTAATATTACGCGACTGTGCAGCCTTTAGAAGCTCCAGACGGTTGTCCATCTCTATACATAAGGAGTTCAGCGTCTTTATAACCTTTTGAGTATCTGTTATTATTGCATCCTCTTCGTCAGGCAGTTTAGCAAGAAAGTGCCTTTCAATTTTCATATATAATGGAAGTTCAACTCTTTTAGGATCGATGAGTACAAATTTCACTTCAGCAGGATGCTTTTTGTAGAGAATAGAAGTGATGATAGCATTTATTCCAACAGATTTACCCTGACCGGTAGCACCAGCAACAAGCAAGTGTGGCATTTTGGTCAGGTCAACAATATAGGGTTCATTGGTAATTGTTCTGCCAAGCGCCAGTGCTATATCAAACTTTGTTTCCTGAAATGCTTTTGATGTAATGAGTGACCGCATGGAGACCATTTCCGGCTTTTTATTTGGTACTTCAATACCTACAGTTCCTCTGCCCGGAATCGGAGCAATAATTCTTATACCCAGTGCAGATAGGTTTAGAGAAATATCATCTTCAAGAGATTTAATACGCGCTAGTCGTACACCTCTTTCAGGTACAATCTCATATAATGTTACGGTTGGTCCAACAGTTGCCGAAATACTTTTTATTCCGATTTTGTGGTCGCCCAGAGTTTTGATAATATTTTCTTTATTCTCAAAAACCTCATTATTATCAAAAGCCGTTTCCGACTTATGTTCCTTAAGAAGTGAGACAGGAGGAAACTTGTAGCGCGAAAGATCGAGGCGTGGATCATAGTCTCCCATTATTTTCTCAACTTCCTTTTCAGAAAGATTATCGCCTGCATCGGGTCGTATAATTTTAATCGGAACCTCACCATCTGACGGTAAAGGATGTCCATCATTGTCAAAATCGCGGATTATTGAACCTGTGGATAAGACCTCAGAAATATCGTCATCAATCTCGTCAGGTTCAATTTCATCAGGTTCAATATTCAGGTTTGTGTTTTTTACAGTGAATGCAATAGATTCTTTAGCTGGTAACGTTTCATTATCTGATTCTTCCTCTGGTATAACCTTCTCTTCAGATGAATCGTCCATAGGGAGAATATCTGCCAAATATTCAGCTTTTTTATGTTTAAGGAAAGCAGGAAGTTTCAAACCAAACGATTCGGGTTTTACCTTAAGTGCATAAACCAGATATATAACTGTAATAAGTACAATGAAGACTCCAGTGCCAGTTTTTCCCATAAATGCATTCATCCAGTCAGTTATAAAATATCCTTGAGCACCACCAGGGCCCGCTCCGAGATAATCTTTTAGAAAGTGAAAGACAAAACCGAGGATAAGGGAAAGAATAATTGCAGCGAAAGTGAATTTTGCGATAAGTTTTACTGGCTTTATTTTAGGGAATTTCAATAAATAGAGTCCGATAGTACCAATAATAAGGGGAACAAAAAATGCACCAAATCCAAAACCAAATGTAATCAGATATTTGGCGAGTAAGTGTCCTAATTTCCCCCCCAGGTTTTTTACAACTACATCTGAACCTGATATAGTTTTTGAATCCAATTGACTTAAATCAGTTTTCCACCAAGTCAGATACGAGACACATGAGACCAGAAGATATAAAGCGAACCCGGTTATAAGGATTCCGGTAACAAATCTGATCCTGTCATCGGAAAAGAAGGATTTAGATTTCCCCGAACTTTTTGGAGTTATTGTGCTTTTCTTACCAGCCTCTTCCTTCTCTTTATTCATTTCTGCTTGAAATTTATAAACCAATTTTCGTTTTTTAAAACGCAATCCAAAGGTAATAATTTTACGTCTGACTCAAAATCTCTCCGGATGATTTTGATTCCTGAGTTGTGGAAAAAGGAATAATGGAATAATGGAATAATGGAATGATAGAATTATAACAGAGCATCGCGAAACGTAAAACGCTGTAAGCTAAAGCGGAACTACTATATGCTGATCATATTATCAATAAACTTGGCAATTTCCTCTTTTGTCACTCTTTTAAATTTTTCTCTCCTGTCAAATGTCTCGTCCGGTACTTGCTTACTAAAAACATTTTCAGCATTAAAATGAAGTTCTGCAGGACCAAGAAAAAAGAAGAAATTCATAAGTACTCCGTCTATCTGGTTGAAAGGAGTTGAGGCATTTGGATTCTTTACCTTGATTTCATTTGTATACCATACTTCATAGATCTTATCTCCTTTTGAAGGAAAAGTTACTTCTGCATTCTTACAATTATATCCACAAATAATTGAGGTCTTTGCTGTTTTTTTTAATGTCATCCCTTTCATGGTTTCAAAACCAGGATATACCTCCCCGAGTTTTCCGGCATAATAGAATCTGTTTGTGAATACACTAAAGTATGTATCATAATATCCTTTATCTGGATTTGATAAATTAAGAATTCCTGATTTTCCAAAACCAGTCATCTCGAAAAGAATCTTGTCCTTTTTAAATGAAACAATCAGATTCTGAGGAAGAACTTCTTTCGGAACACTTCCAAATGACCCAACATATTCAATATTAAAATGTATTTCACCCTGATCTATGTACTTGCCTCCTCTTTGTTTACAAGAGAACCCTGACATTGCGAATATCACTGCAATGAGCAATACTAAGTTGGATCTCACTTATCTGGTATTATTTTGTAACATGTAAATATAGTACTTTTTTTAAAATCCATCTCTCAAATGGAAATTATAGAAAAATTGGAAAAAATAATGTTATAAAACATATTGCACTCAATGTTCATTTTGATAAAGTTACTTGTTGGAATCCTTCTGAATTTGGTAGATTTGTGAATTTGGTAGATTTGTGAAATATCAATAACAGATTCATATAAACTCTCAGAGAAAGAAATTTCTCAAAAAATTTAGGTTCGTTATTATCAAATTGTATGAGAAAGAAACTTGCGGTTGTTGCCTTGGGAGGAAATGCACTTTTGAGACAAGATCAGATTGGCACTATTGAAGAGCAGGAACATAATACTGCTGAAACACTTGAAAACCTTGTGTTTTTAATTAATGAGGGTTACGACCTTGTAATAACCCATGGTAATGGTCCACAGGTTGGTAATATTCTTATGCGAAACGATGCCGGCGAACAGTTATATAAAATTGCTCAGATGCCTATTGATATCTGTGTGGCCGATACCCAGGGCGGAATTGGTTATATGATAGAGCGTATATTCAGAAATGTTCTCAAAAAGCATGGAATTAATAAAAACGTAATCTGTCTGATAACACAGGTACAGGTTGATATTAATGATCCTGCTTTTAGCGATCCCCAAAAAAGAGTTGGCAGGGTATATTCAAAAGAACAGGCTGATGAACTCGCTCTAACAAAGGGATGGATCTTCAAAGAAGAAGTCAAAACACCCGGAGGATGCCGACGTGTTGTTCCATCTCCCGAGCCCGTGGGAATAATGAACGAATCCATAATATGCGACCTTGCCAGAAAAGGGAATATTGTAATTGCCGCAGGAGGTGGCGGTGTACCAGTTTATTTGGATGAGAAAGGTGATGTCAGACCGGCAGAGGCAGTTATAGATAAAGACCTGGCTTCATCTCTTTTAGCCAACCTTATCGGGGCAGATGAGTTTTATACTCTTACAGATGTCCCTTATATCTATATTAACTTTAACAAGCCAAATCAGCAGGTAAAAGAATTTCTTAATTACAACGACACATTGAAATACCTCAACGAAGGGCAGTTTGCATTGGGTAGCATGGCTCCGAAGATTAAGGCTTGTCTGAATTTTGTTAAAAATGGAGGCAAATTAAGTGTCATTACTGAAGCATTTAAACTTGCTGATAAAAAATATGGGTCGAAAATTACTATGGAGTATGAGGATGAAAGACGATGAAGGAAGACAAAAGACAAAAGGCGCAAGACAAACGTAAATCAATCCTGTCTGTAACCCTATCTTTTGGTATGGTTTAAATTTATTAATTTTTGTCTTTTGTCGGAATTAAACTTTTGTCTTTTTACTTTTGTCTTTTGTCTTGAAAAAAACTTTTTACTTTTGTCTTTTATCTTAATACACGATTACAATGGCCATCAATCTTCACAACCGTCACTTTCTAAAAGAACTTGATTTTACACCTGAAGAGATTAAATATCTTCTTGATCTGTCTGCAGAACTTAAAGCAACCAAAAAACAAGGTACTGAAAAACAGTATCTTAAAGGGAAAAATATAGCGCTTATATTCGAAAAAGCTTCCACCCGCACAAGGTGTGCATTTGAGGTTGCAGCTTACGACCAGGGAGCGCATGTAACTTATCTTGGACCAACAGGGTCTCAGATCGGACAGAAAGAGTCTATGAAAGATACTGCAAGAGTGCTGGGAGGCATGTACGATGGTATTGAGTATCGTGGTTATGGCCAGGATATTGTTGAAGAGTTGGCGAAATATGCCGGTGTCCCGGTTTGGAACGGCCTGACAAATGAATATCACCCTACTCAGATCCTTGCCGATTTACTTACGATGACTGAACACTCCGATAAGCCATTTAACAAAATGGTATTCTGCTACCTTGGTGATGCTCGTTATAATATGGGAAACTCACTAATGGTTGGTTCTGCAAAAATGGGAATCGATTTCAGGATTGCAGCACCTAAATCATATCAACCCGCGGAAGAACTGACTATAAAATGTCGCGCAATAGCTAAGGAAACAGGTGCAAAAATTACCATTACTGAGAATGTTGATGAAGCTGTTAAAGGAGCTGATTTTCTATATACCGATGTTTGGGTATCGATGGGAGAACCCGACTCAGTATGGGAGGAAAGAATAAAGCTTCTGACACCCTTTCAGATTAACATGAATGTGGTCAAAAAGACCGGAAACCCTGATGTGAAATTTCTGCATTGCCTTCCTGCCTTTCATAACAGAGCTACGAAAGTCGGCGAAGATATATTCAGGAAATTTGGTTTGAATGGTATGGAAGTAACAGAAGATGTCTTTGAATCAAAACATTCAATTGTTTTCGACGAGGCAGAAAACAGGTTACATACTATTAAGGCAGTTATGGTGGCGACGCTGGGAGATTAACGACACAAGACACACAACTCACGACACACGGTTTTAAAATTATTCTTTGGATATCTGGTTATAAGTTTCGTGCGTCGTGCGTCCTGAATCGTGCGTCGCTTGTTATGCGATCCACTCCCTTATAAAATAAAAAGTCATTATTAATGAGGCTGCCAGCTTCAGGCCTATGCCTGTAAGAAAACCCAGAAGGCTTCCGAAGCCTGCCTTAAAAGCATAACCCAAATCATCCCTGAATATCATTTCACCTACAAAAGCGCCAATTAAGGGTCCCATTATTATTCCCAGAGGACCAAGGAAAAATCCGATTATCAAACCGACAGTTGCTCCTCTTGTTCCATATTTTGAACCTCCGAATTTTTTTGTACCCCATACTGGTACAATATAATCCAGAATAGTTACTACAACTGCTATACTTCCTAGAGTAATTAATGTGATATTAGTAAATTGACCAAATTTGCTAAAATGAAGAAACAATAATCCCAGAAAACTAAGAGGAGGACCTGGTAATACAGGCACCAGACAACCGATAATTCCAAGTATCATAAAAAGTATTCCTAATACTAAAAGAATATAATCAGACATTTAGAAGTATCCTTAGAAATAATGTAATTATAAAACCTTTCTACTTTCTGCCCAGGTCTTCAAACTCTACATTTGTGAACTCAGCGGTAGCATGAGTGCTGGTTTCTTCACTGGAATCATCAATTGGTGATGAAACGGGGGTTGATAAGATACCATTGCCATTATCGATATAAGCAACAGCATCTTTTAGTCCTTCAATAAATTTTTCAAAATCTTCCTTATAAAGAAAAATCTTATGCTTTTCATAAAAGATTTTACCTTCTTTGCCTAAACGCTTTTTGCTTTCAGTAATCGTCAGATAATAATCATCCTTACGTGTAGCTTTTACATCGAAAAAGTATGTTCTTTTTCCGGCACGTACCACCTTTGTGAAAATTTCTTCATTCACATTTTTAAATTCATGCCCGTTTATGACTTCCTTTATTCCGGCTTCTTCTTCCATTTATAAGTCAGTTAGTGTTAGGGTTTTGTTTTGTATTGTCAAATGTAACAATTATTTTATCAAATCAAAACCAGGCCGATTAATTTTACTTACTTGCTTTGACAGTAAGGGAAAAAGAGTATTTTTGCACCTGAAAAACGATGTTCTTTACAAATGATAAGCAGAAGATTACTACGCATAAAAGCTTTAATGGCACTTTATGCTTTTAACCGCAGGGAGGACGAAAACCTTAGTCGGGCAGAAACAGAACTGATGTTCAGCATTGAGAAGACTTACGATCTTTATCACTATCTCCTGCTGCTTGTTCTGGAAGTCGCCGATATTGCCAGTGAGAAGATCGATCAGGCTCTTCAGAAGAGAATGCCGTCAGCAAGTGATCTGAATCCACAAAAATGGTTTATAAATAACCAGATTATCGCCCAACTGAGAAAAAATCTGGCTTTCAAAACCTATATCTCTACTAAAAAGCTCTCATGGGTCAACTATTCCCATATCCCTCGTCTTCTTTACAATAAGATGTCTGCCTGGGAAGTATACCATGAGTATATGAAACTGGAAGATCATAGCTATATTTCTGATAAGAAATTCATTATTAAACTTATTACAGATCTTTTTTCAAACTCAGAAGATCTACAGTCAAATCTTGAAGAACAGAGTATTTATTGGAATGATGACATGGAGTATATTTCGGCGATGATTGAAAAAACGCTGAAGAAGTTCAAACCTGATTTGGGTGAAAAAGCACCGCTGATGGCTTTGTATAAAAATGAGGAGGATGAAGAATTTGTGAAAATTCTTTTCAGAAAAGCAATTTTACATTCGAAAAAATGCTCTGAACTCATAGATAAGAATACAACTAACTGGGAGGTTGACCGGATTGCATTGATGGATATTCTTGTAATGCAACTTGCTATAACTGAGATTCTTGAATTTCCGGAAATACCTATAAAAGTAACCCTTAATGAATACATTGAAATTGCAAAATACTATTGTACTTCAAAAAGTAGTACTTTTGTAAACGGAATTCTCGATAACATAGTTAAGGAAATACGTGAAACAGGGGCATTAAATAAATTTGGCAGGGGGCTTGTTGGAGAAGAAATTACTGACGGTAAGAAATAATCCTATACTTAAATTAGTACATGAAAAAGTTCATAATAATATATTTGTCCTTCATTGCAATAGTTGTTTCAAATTGTGGTAATGTGTCAAAAAAGAATCCGGCAAATGCCGGGTTACAACTATCTGATACCGGAACAGCAAAAATTTATTTTAATGAATATCAGCACGATTTTGGAAAAGTTGCAGAGGGTGAAAAAGTAGGATATAATTTTACTTTTCAGAACAAAGGTACTACAAGTCTCGTAATCATCTCGGCAACAACTACCTGCGGATGTACTGTTCCGAAATATGACACTAAACCTATTGTTCCTGATGGTAATGGAAACCTTGAGGTTGTTTTTGATACTTCTGGCAGAAGCGGAATTCAGACAAAAATCATTACAGTAAAATCAAATGCATCTATCCCGGAAGTATTATTAAAAATAACCGCAGAAGTAGTACCTGCAAAATGAACATTCCTTTAAAAGATATTATAACAAAGAGTGATTTTTTATAATTAATAATTAATAATAATTAAACGATGACCAATTTTGCTTATTTGTTTTTAATGGGACAACCTGCCGGAGCTGCCGGACAGAGTAACCCCCTTGTGACTTTCCTTCCACTGATTCTGGTTTTTGTTGTTTTTTATTTCTTTATGATCAGACCTCAGATGAAAAAACAGAAAGAGATGAACAACTACAGAAGTTCTTTAAAAAGAGGCGATAAAGTTGTAACTACCGGTGGAATATACGGCAGAGTATATGAAGTAAAAGACAATTACGTAACAGTAGATGTTGGAGGGGATATTAAACTGAAAATGGATAAAAACGCGCTGCTCAAAGATCCCTCAGCAGAAGAATAGAGTTTAACTTCTTTTCAATAGATTTGAGTGAAGGGAAATGATTCGATAAAGACTGAAAATTTTTTGAGAAAGGAAGGAAGTGGCAAAAACAGAGATGTTGTAGTTTTTGCTTTCTTCCTTTTTCTCTCCTTCGTATTCTGGTACCTTAATTCTCTGGGAAAAGACACCGAATCCGATATCAGATATCCGTTAGAGTATATAAACATCCCAACAGAAAGAGTAATTACACCAGAGCCACCGGGTAAACTTAGCTTGTATCTTAAAGGTCCGGGTTATGCAATAATGAAGCTCAAATTATCTGGAAACAGTTCACCTTTTAAGATAGATATATCGAAGATCAACTATAAAAGAGTATCCGGGAGCAGTTCAAATAATTACTTTATCGTTACTTCGGGATTGACAAAAAGTCTTAACGTTCAGCTTAGATCAGAATGCGAAATTATATCAATTAAACCAGATACACTTTTTTTCACGCTTGATAAGATAATCTCAAACTCCACTTCAACCGAACCTGAGAATAAATTGCCCAAAAACAGTAGAAAGTAACATTTTACTTAGTAGAATACCGAATGATAATTGGTAGTAAATCAGTAGTTAAACTAGGCGTGACCGGCGGTATCGGAAGTGGAAAAACTTCTGTTTGCAGAGTTTTTAATGTCCTTGGAATACCAGTATTTTCAGCTGATCAGGAAGCAAGAGAAATAATGGAGAATGAGGAGGGTATAATTCGCAGGATAAACACAATAACCGGTAAAAATCTTTACATCAATGGAAGTCTAAATAGGAAAGAGCTGGCAACACTCATCTTTAATGACAACTTCCTGCTTGAAAAGGTAAATTCGCTCGTTCATCCTTTTGTGCTCGATCGATTTAAGAAATGGGAAAGAGAACAAACATCACCTTATGTAATTATGGAGGCAGCTATACTTTTTGAAAGCGGTGCTTCTAAGCTTGTCGATAAAATTGCAACTATTATTGCTCCAAAGGAAGAAAGACTGGAACGGGTAGTGCAAAGGAGTCGTCTTTCAAGAGAAGAAGTTTTGGAGAGAATGAGAAATCAGATGGATGATGATGCCCGTATAAAGCTTTCTGATTATGTAATTCATAATTCAGAAAATGACATGATCATCCCTGCGATTCTAAAAATACATGAAGACATTTTGATATTTATTAATACTAACGCCTGATTATGGGAATTTTTGGAAAATGGCTTGGTGGAGGACTCGGTTTTGTAATGGGGGGACCGATTGGAGGGCTTTTAGGTTTTCTTGTAGGTTCAATGATAGACAGTACTACAATTCAAACATCGACTTCCACCCGGCGTGCTGTAGGGACCAATCAGGGAGACTTTGGAATGAGCCTTTTAGTCCTGGTTGCTGCTGTAATGAAGGCCGACGGTAAGATAGTAAAATCAGAGCTTGATTATGTAAAACAGTTCTTTGTCAGACAATTTGGTCAGGAATCTGCCAGACAGGCTCTACTTATGCTAAAAGATATCCTTAAGCAGGATATACCTGTACGGGATGTTAGTATGCAGATTAGCAGAAACATGGACTACTCCTCGCGTTTACAACTATTACATTTGTTGTTTAATGTATCTCTCGCAGATACAAAAATTGATCCATTGGAACTCGAAATAATTGAAAAGATTTCAGGGTATCTTGGCGTCGCTTCTGCCGACTTTTTATCAATAAAAAATATGTTTATCCCGGAAACAGATTCTTCATATAAAATTCTTGAGATAGATCAGGTTTCCACTAATGATGAGGTAAAAAAAGCATACAGGAGAATGGCTATGAAGTATCATCCCGATAAAGTAAGTCATTTAGGTGAAGACTTCAGAAAAACTGCAGATGAAAAATTCAAAAAGGTTAATGAAGCATATGAGAAAATAAAGAAGGAAAGAAATATGGTCTGATAATTAATAAAAAAAATCGCTATAATAAAATTTACTTTACATTACAAGGATTAAATTTGTACTTAAAAGAATTAAAGAATGGATTTAAAAGACATAATGGCAATTTCAGGAGAACCCGGGCTTTTCAAATTTATTGCTCAGGGCAAAAATGCAATAATTGTTGAACAGCTCGAGACGAAAAAAAGAAGTAGTGCATATGCTTCTGCTAAAATAAGTTCACTCGAGGATATTGCAATATTTACCGACAAAGAAGATCTCCCTCTCGGGAAGGTTTTTGACCTGATCTACGATAAAGAAAAAGGAGGACTTACAATTGACTCTAAGGCTGATAACGGCAAACTGAAAACATGGTTTGAAGAGATACTGCCTGATTACTCAAAAGATAAGGTATATTCCAGCGACATCAAAAAAGTCGCTTTATGGTACAATACACTTCAAAAATTAAACTTGCTTGTAAAAGAAAAAGCTGAGGCAAAAGAAGAGTCTGCAATTGAAAAAGAAATTGCTCCGGTTGCTGAGAAGAAAAAGAAAAAAGCTGTAGCAAAACCTAAGGTGAAATAGATCAAAATATATTCTACCTTAATAAAGGAACGTTATAGGGTTTAGTCATTACCGGAATTTAATAATTGCAAAATGATGAACTTTGGTGGAGATGAAGTTGTCTATGACTATGCCGGATCTGAAATAGTCATCATTCCTGTCCCTTACGATGAAACAAGCACATGGATGAAAGGAGCAGATAAGGGTCCCGAAGCTATTCTGGATGCCTCGGTAAACCTTGAATTCTACGATATTGAAACTTCATCTGAAGCACATCTGTCAGGCATTTACACAATCAATCCGATATTTCAAAAAGAGACACCTGAATTACTTGTTGAGGATGTATATTACAGGGTATTATCAGTATTGGATGACAAAAAATTTCCGGTAGTAATCGGAGGAAATCATACCGTGTCAATTGGCGCAGTAAAGGCTTTTTCAGAATATTATCATAATTTCACTGTTTTACAGCTCGATGCGCATACTGATCTGAGACCAGAGTATGAAGGATCGAAATTTAATCATGCGTGTGTTATGGCAAGAGCACGTGAATTTGCTCCTATTGTACAAGTTGGCATAAGAAGCATGTCTGCTATTGAAGTTCCTTATGTTGAAAATGACAGGATATTTTTTTCCCATGAATTATACTACGATAAGAGTTTGTATGAAAGAGCTATTGACAAGCTTTCCGAAAATGTCTATATCACTATCGACCTCGATGTATTTGATCCTTCAATTATGCCTTCAACCGGAACTCCCGAACCAGGAGGGCCAGCATATCTCGAACTGCTCCATTTTCTGAGAAATGTAATTGAGAGAAGAAATGTTGTTGGCTTCGATGTTGTTGAGTTATGTCCAAATGTATCAAATAAATCTCCTGACTTTACTGCCGCTAAAATCATTTATCAGTTATTGAGTTACAGGTTTGCAAAGAAGTCAAATGCTCTTTAATAAAAGCGTAGTTGCTCATTAGGCTTCACAAGGATTAGATAACATTTCTAATCACTGTTATTCACGTTCAATTCGAACAAAACCATCAAAAAAAGGTTATAATAATCAAAAGAAGATTATTGCTGAATATTTCAGAATAAGGTTAATATGTTATTTTAATATATAGATCCGCAGTTATAACGATGGATACTGAAAATCAAATTAATAATGTTATTAAGGGTTACAATATGCTTTTGTATTTTGCAGGAAGTATGCTTTTGTATGAACCTTCTGAGGAATGTGTTGCCGACTTCTGGACGAATGACTTATTAAAAAAGCTTCCTGTTTCAAGTTCAAATCCAAATTTCATCAAAGCAGCGAATCAGTTAAAGGATTCATGTATCGACAGGGTATTATGTGCAAAAATGCTCCGGGAAGATTATATAAGACTATTTACCAGAAAGAGGCATCCACTTGCTCCTGCGTATGAATCATTTTACAGAAAAACAGGGCTGATCAATCGTGACATCAGGCAATCAAGCGCCACCGACTTTTACAACTCATATGGGTGGAAATCAAAATTTAATGCAAAAGTAAAAGACGATCACCTCGCAATTGAGCTTCTTTTCCTGACTCGATTAATAGATAAATATATCGTTCTGGATGATATTCCCTGCCAAAGTGAAATGGGGAAAGAGATACGCCGATTTATTGATAATCATATATTGTCATGGGTTCCTGTATGGAATAAGAACATGCAGCTTCACTCAAAAACATTAAGTTTCAAAGGTTTAGGAACGCTTATTCTTGCCTGTTCGGAAGATCTGTTTTCTATGTTTGATTCGTCTTTATCAATTGAAAACCCAATAAATGCTCTTAAAAATTAGGATTAAAAAAGTTCTTTATTGCATCAAAATAATACTCCCTCCATCCTTCTGCAATTCCACTAAACTCTTCATCAGGAATATTTGTGTGCTCAACAGTTACCATTGAATTTTCTCTGTCCGGAGCTATTGTAATTGTGACTATAGATTTTTCAGTCTGGTCACCAAAGAACCACTCCTGAACTACCTTTTTATCCTGGATAAACTCGAGATTCTTACCTGTAATATCCCCTTCCCATAAAGAGAATTCACTTCCCGGCTCTGTACTCATCTCAGCAGGATATCCAGACCACAATGCAATAGTAAAAGGATTTGTAATTGCTGCATAAATATCCGAGGGCTCAGCATTTATTTTGAAGGTTTTTTTGAATGTTTTCATTTTTTATTTAAGTTCTGACAAATAACGTTCTGCATCAATTGCGGCCATACAACCAGAACCGGCCGCCGTAATTGCCTGCCGGTAATGCGGATCCTGAACATCGCCGGCTGCAAATACTCCTGCGATGTTCGTTTTTGAAGTACCCGGAACAGTCTTGATATACCCTACTTTATCTGTTTCAATATACTTTTTAAACACATCAGTATTAGGTTTATGTCCAATAGCAAGAAAAAACCCGTCAATTTTTATTTTAACAATCTCTTCATTTGTTGTACCTTTTTTCTTGATGAGGGTTACTCCTTCCACCCCATTCTCCCCAAAAAGATCAATTGTCTGGTGCTCCCAAAGAATTTCAATATTTTTTGTGGCAATAACTTTATCCTGCATTACTTTGGAAGCTCTGAGTTCATTCCTTCTTACAATCAGGTAAACTTTTCTGCATAATCCTGCAAGATAAGTCGCCTCTTCTGCTGCAGTATCTCCTCCCCCAACAACGGCAACATCCTTGCCTTTGTAAAAGAAACCATCGCAAGTGGCACATGCAGAGACACCCATTCCGGCATATTTTGTCTCTGACTCCAGTCCGAGATATTTTGCAGTAGCGCCTGTGGCAATTATGACAGCATCTGCAATAATAATTTTTTTATCATCAATAGTCACTTTATACTTCTTCCCTGAAAAATCAACATCAGTTACAATACCGAACCTTATTTCGGCACCAAAGCGTTCCGCTTGCTTCTTAAAATCCTCCATCATTACAGGTCCGGTAACACCAGCAGGATATCCGGGGTAATTATCAACCTCGGTAGTTGTTGTAAGCTGACCACCCATCTCGAGACCAGTGTATAGTAGAGGTTTCAGATTTGCTCTGGAGGCATAAATTGCTGCTGTGTAACCGGCAGGTCCCGAGCCTATTATAAGGCATTTAATGTTTTCAACATTTTCTATTTCCTCATTTTGAATATCCTTCTGCAGGTTAAGAGACTTAAATAATTCCATCACATTATTAATAAATTACAAATGCAAATATAATCAACTTTTGACTTCCTCTGGCAAAGTTTAAGAGGGAGATAAACTCTCAATCGGAACAAAGCTATGAGCTGTTTGTTTTCTCCGAATTGTTGATTATTTTTGCACTTAATTCCGGGGTGTGGCGCAGTTGGCTAGCGTACTTGCATGGGGTGCAAGTGGTCGTCCGTTCGAGTCGGATCACCCCGACATAATAAAGAGCCTGTAAATTAATAACTTACAGGCTCTTAAAGGCAGTAAAGGTTAGTTTTAGTTTTCTTTCAGAAATTCCCATACATGATCACAGTATCAAATCTTAGTATTCAGTTTGGAAAAAGAGTATTGTTTCAGGATGTCAACATGATTTTCACCCCGGGCAACTGCTACGGGATAATCGGAGCGAATGGTGCCGGTAAATCTACATTTCTGAAAATGCTATACGGAGAGGTTGAAAACCGTACAGGATCGGTTTCGTTTGGACAAGGTGAGCGGTTATCGGTACTCAAACAAGACCATTTTGAGTTCGATGAATGCCTTGTACTCGATACCATTATGATGGGGCACACCCAGTTATGGAGTATAATGAAAGAAAAAGAAATCCTTTATTCTAAAACGGATTTCTCAGATAAAGACGGACACAGAGCCTCTGAATTAGAGGAAAAATTCAATGAACTGAATGGCTGGAATGCTGAGAGCGATGCTGCCAGTCTGCTGAGTGGGTTGGGAATTAAAGAGGAACAACACTATAAACTGCTAAAAGAACTTACCGGAAAAGAAAAGGTAAAAGTACTGCTGGCTCAGGCCCTCTTCGGAAAACCTGATAATCTTTTACTTGATGAACCAACCAACGACCTTGATCTTGAAACCGTTAACTGGTTGGAAAACTATTTGTCTGAATTTGAAAATACTGTGCTTGTAGTATCGCATGACCGGCATTTCCTTGATTCGATATGTACACAAATTGTAGATATTGATTTTGGCAGGGTTCAGCAGTTTTCTGGCAATTACAGTTTCTGGTATGAATCAAGTCAATTAGCACTTCGTCAACAGCTTACTCAAAATAAGAAGGCAGAGGAGAAAAAGAAAGAGTTGCTGGAATTCATTGCCCGTTTCAGGGCCAATGTAAAAAAATCAAAACAGACTACCAGCAGGAAAAAGATGATTGAGAAGCTTAATATTGAAGAAATCAGAGCTTCGACACGCAAATACCCCGGGATTATCTTTACACCCGGACGAGAACCAGGGAATAATATTGTGACTGTAAAGGGACTTACTAAGAGTGTTGAAGGGAAGATTCTTTTCAAAGATCTTAATTTTACGATTAATAAATTTGACAAAATTGCTTTTCTATCTCGAGACTCAAGAGCTATGACACTGCTGTTTGAGATCCTGAAAGGTCACGAAAAACCTGATCACGGAACATTCGAATGGGGTCAGACCATAATAAAAGCTTATCTTCCATTAGATAATGAAAAATTCTTTATTGATGATATTAACCTCATCGATTGGCTTGGAAGATATTCAGAAGATACCAGCGAATTGTACCTTAGAGGATATCTGGGCAAGATGCTTTTTTCGGGTGAGGACATTTATAAAAAAGTTAATGTTCTTTCAGGTGGAGAAAAGGTTCGCTGTATGATTGCACGTATGATGATACGAAATGCAAATGCTATGCTGTTGGATACACCTACGAACCATCTGGATCTTGAATCAATTCAGGCGTTTAACAATACTCTCATAAAGTTTAAGGGAAATATCCTTATGTCATCTCACGATCATGAATTTATTCAGACTGTCTGTAACAGGGTAATAGAAATAGGACCAAAGGGGATGATTGACAAACAGACTCAATATGATGATTACATCTCTGATGAAAATCTGATGGAAAAACGGAATCGTTTATATTAAATGCTTTATCTACTTCGGACCACGGTTATCGAGTAGAAAGGAGTAAAAGAGTAAGTGAGACATTATTTGGATTGCCTCCCTCACAAGAATCAGGTAATGTCCTGTAATAATTGATTAATGGAGCTATTCAACATATTCATTAAGGTTCTCCCATTTCACCTTCCATTTACCGTTATGAGGAAACTGATCCGAAACACACATTTTTGCAACTGCAGTCAACAAACCTCCATTTCCCGGTAAGTAGATCGATAATCTGGCATCCTGGTAATTATGACCATTGAGTAAATAACGGTTTTTCGGAGCATCCATAAGTAAAAAATCCATAGCCTGCTCTCCCCTGCCTATCGCTGCGGCCGACATTGCCAGCATTGGAAAGTCCCATCCCCACGTTGTTTTCCAGTTCCATATTTTCATTATGGTATCTAATGAATTCCCAAGTATTTTATTGTCAACCAGCTTTGTTTTAGGCATTACCCCAAAAATACCCGAAACAATAGGATGATCACTGATATACTTTGGGTTTTGATATGAATCCTTTGTGTCTTCAGAACATAGGTATAACCCATCTTGAATAGTCAGCTCCGATATTTTATCTGTAATATCTTTCCACCGGGGAACATCATCGAGCCTGAGCCGTTTTCTCCATTCCTGTGCCGTCTTCAATCCCCAGTACCAGTAAACAAGCTCAAATGGAGGATTAATGGTAGTTTGCAGTTTTAAGCTCTCCTGTGCTGGAATTAATATAGGACCTAAAGTATATCGATTATTAATACTGTCAAACCATGCGTAAGATGACATAAAATCAGCTGTTTCAAAAACAATCTTTTTATACTTATTTAGTATTTCTTCTTTGTTCTTAGCGTTTTTATAAAGCAACTCTGCAAAAAAGATTGGATGTGGTTGCTGCCAGATAAGGTATGTACCTACTGTACTGGGGCTCTCCCTCCCATCCGGACCAACCATTTTTGGCCACCTTGCACCTTCATAACCCTGGTGTGCCGCTGTTTTTTTTGCATTTTCAAGTATATTAAAATAATAACTCATCTGTTTTTCAAGAATTTCTTCATGTTGCCACAAGGCAAAATGAACTGCATGCCACCAATGCATTTCGAGATGAAACTTACCAAACCAGCTATTGTAGGTCAGTCCTGTTTCAGCAGGAGGTATTGAACCACTGCACTGTATCTTAGTGAGATATTGTGAAAGGATTACACGTCTTTCCAACTCAGGCGCTCTTGCATCAGTACACTGAGAAAAATCAACAGCTCCCCCACTAGTCCAATATTTTTCCCAACTTGTTTTACTAGCCGTTTCTGTATCATCAAAAGTCTGAATAAGAGCGCTATCCGGATTATTATAAAATTGACATGAGAATGACCAGGATGAATCAGCACTCGAAGGTTCAATAATATACGAATGTTGCTTAACTTCTTTTATTCCTCCATTATCCCTCCAGAGTAATACGTTATACTTATCATTATCCTGACTTCTGCTGAAAATTGTTACATTAGTTGTTTCCGACTGAATTTTGGTGGTGTGTTTTTCGGGAGAGTTGAAATCGTATCCATTGGGAGAGGATACTCCAAGTGGAAAATTGATCTTTATTTTAAGTCTGTTTTTTTCGATCAAGCCTGAGACAATTTTCACTGAAATATTATCATAGTTTGGGTGACAGATAGTTATCAGATGTACTGCCTCGCCTTCAATAAAAAACTTACTGTCAATTTCTCCAGTCCAAAGGTTAAGCTTTTGAACAGGATCTTTAATATCTGATATGGATATTTCTGTTCCATCTTTTTTAAAAATCTGTAAACCTATCATACCCAAGTGAATTCGATGAGGATTTGCTCTGAGCCAATCTGAAGCCGCAACTTTTCTAGCATCTTCTGCAGCTCTGTATTGATGAACATAATCTACGCTTCTCCCATGTACAGTGTAATTCTTGTAAACATCATTCAACTGGTAATTTTCAGGGTTTTCTGAGGTGTGCCACCCCCAGTTCGACATTGTCCCCAGTGAAATACCCTTTGAGTAAAACTCCGGGAAGGTCTGAAGGCCTGTAATATCAACTGTAAAAGCAAATTCGCCATTCCCAACTGATAAAGAATTGAGGCTGTCAATAAGTGAATTTTTAATATTATTTCGTGTTACCAGACCAAGCCTGTCGATTTTAATATTCTTAGTATTACAGCTGCTAAGAATTATTAATAATAAAAGCAGAACCTTATAAACTGATTTAATTTTCATAATTATTACTTTAATATGCACCTAAAGATATTAGTTTTTTTCAATTATTTTTGACGGCATGAAAATTATAAAAAAGGAAATGATGGATGCAGAAATTACAATAATAGGTGCCGGTGTGGTCGGTCTTGCCATAGCGGAAAAGGTATCGGAAGAATGCAAAAATGTTTTTGTAATTGAGAAACATCCTACATTCGGACAGGAGACAAGTTCAAGGAACAGTGAAGTTATTCATGCCGGGATCTACTACACCAAGGATAGTCTGAAGGCAAAACTATGTATTGAAGGAAAGACGCTCCTTTATGACTATTGCAATAAATATGAGGTACCATATAATAATTGCGGGAAGCTAATTGTAGCAACTTCAGAAGAAGAGATTACTGTTATAGAAGGTATAAGACAAACAGCAATTAAAAACGGACTGGATGATCTGAAAGTGCTAAACAGGAAGCAGATTGCTGAAATGGAACCAAATATTTTTGCCCTTAAAGCGCTCTTTTCACCTTCAACCGGAATTATTGATTCTCATTCTCTTATGAAACAGTATGAGACCAACACCAGAAATAATGGAGGTCAAATCGTTTACGGTAGTGAAGTGAAAGAAATTAAAAAGATTCCTGGTGGCTATGAGATTTTACTTCTTGATGCAGATAATAAGAATTATAGTTTCACTTCCAACATTGTAATTAATTCAGCGGGACTTACCTCTGATATAGTATCTGAAATGGTTGGTATTAAAGATGATAACCTTAAAATAATGTTTTGCAAAGGTGAATATTTCAGGATAATTCCCCCAAAAAACAAATTAATAAAAAGACTTATTTACCCGGTTCCTCATCCTAACATGGAAGGCATAGGGATTCATGTTACTGTTGATATGGCCGGTGGCGTAAAACTTGGTCCTGATGTAAAATATCTCGAAACGAATGAATATGATTATAAGCTTACCCCTTCAAAACAGGAAGCGTTCTATACGTCGGCTAAAAAGTTCCTTCCCTTCCTGGAGTTTGATGATATTGCTCCTGAAATGGCAGGTATTCGTCCCAAGATTCAGAAACCGGGTGAGCCTCTCAGAGATTACTATATTATGGAAGAAAGCAAAAAAGGATACCCCGGTTTCATAAATCTTATTGGTATGGAATCACCTGCATTGACATCCTCTATTGCGATTGCTAAATATGTTTATGGGCTTATTTCCCTCTGAGAAGTGTCTGTAGATCGGCCATCTCATCTCTGAACCGGGCTGCTTCAACGAAATCAAGTTCTGACGCAGCTTTTTCCATACTCTTTCTTGTCTTATCTATTGCTTTTTCAAGAGCCTCCCTGTTCATATACTTTACAACCGGGTCAGCTGCAATATCCGGTCTGTCTGGTTCAATATAGGCTTTTGCAGCTAATCCCTTTTTACTCAAACCGCTAAGTAGAGATCCGGTTTTCTTGGTTATTTGAGTCGGGGTAATACCCATCTCCTCATTGTATTTCAGCTGCTTAATTCTTCGCCTGTTTGTTTCATCGATCGTTTGCTGCATGCTCCGGGTTACCTTATCGGCATACATTATGACTTTACCGTTCAGATTTCGCGCTGCCCTGCCAGCAGTTTGAGTAAGAGAGCGTGATGACCTCAGAAATCCTTCCTTATCAGCATCAAGTATTGCCACCAGCGATACTTCGGGAAGATCAAGTCCTTCCCGAAGAAGGTTTACTCCAACCAATACATCAATCGAACCCAAACGAAGCTCTTCCATAATATCAATACGATCGAGGGTATCTATATCGGAATGAATGTAGCTGCATTTTATACCATACCTTATAAGATATGACGAGAGTTCTTCAGCCATTCTTTTTGTGATTGTTGTAACAAGTGTCCTCTCCCCTACGTTAGTCCTTGAACGAATCTCAGCCATTAAATCGTCAATCTGATTAAGGCTTGGACGAATCTCTATCGGTGGGTCAAGAAGTCCGGTAGGTCTGATAACCTGATCAACAATTACACCTTCACTCTTTTCGAGCTCATAATCAGAAGGCGTAGCGCTAACAAAGATTGTCTGGCCTGTAAGCGATTCGAATTCCTCGATCCTCATCGGTCTGTTATCGAGAGCTGAAGGCAGTCTGAATCCATATTCAACCAGTGTCTGTTTTCGTGAATGATCACCTCCATACATGGCTCTTACCTGAGGGAGACTGACATGACTTTCATCAATTACAGTAATAAAGTTATCGGGAAAATAGTCTAGCAAACAGAAAGGTCTGGTGCCTGCTTTTCTTCCGTCAAAATACCGGGAGTAGTTCTCAATTCCGCTGCAATAGCCAAGTTCCTTTATCATCTCGAGGTCATACAGTACCCTTTGTTCAATTCTTTTAGCCTCTTCCCTTTTACCAATATCATTAAAATGAGTCACCTGGCGAACCATATCGTCCTGAATATCACTGACTGCCAGGTTGATTCTTTCACGGGTAGTGACAAAAATATTGGCAGGATAAACGATGTACTCATTAAGCACATCAAATCTATGTCCATCAACAGGATCAAAAGTATTTATCTCTTCAATCTGGTCACCAAAAAATACAACTCTTACGGCTATATCGGCATATGCAGGAAAGATATCTACCGTATCTCCGCGAACACGAAAAGTACCGTGTTTAAATTCTACTTCGTTGCGCGAATAGAGACTATCGACGAGTTTTCTCAGAAAGATGTTTCTTCCGATAGTCTGTCCTGTCTTGATATGAATTGTATTAGAATGAAAATCGTCTGGATTACCTATGCCATAAATACATGATACTGAAGATACAACGATAACATCACGGCGACCAGAGAGCAGAGAAGAGGTGGCACTGAGCCTGAGTTTTTCAATTTCCTCGTTAATCGAAAGGTCTTTTTCTATGTATGTATCGGAAGAAGGAAGATAGGCTTCCGGCTGATAATAATCGTAGTATGATACAAAATACTCAACCCTGTTTTCAGGAAAGAACTGTTTAAACTCACCATAGAGCTGAGCTGCCAGAGTTTTATTATGGCTTAGAACAAGAACAGGCCTGTTAACTTTCTCAATAACGTTGGCAATTGTAAAAGTCTTTCCTGAACCTGTCACACCGAGAAGCGTCTGGAATGGCATACCCTTCTCAAGACCTTCAACAAGTTGCCTAATAGCTTCCGGCTGGTCTCCGGTTGGCTGAAAATCAGAGATAAGTTTAAAGTCCATTCCAGGTACTTTCTATTTCGAAATGAGTTGAAAACTTTACAAACCTACATAATTTTCTTTTAAAGCGAAGTTGCAATTTTGGAAACTGTTGTTACTTTGCATTATGAACCGAAACAGAGAAGTTAGAATTAAGAGGATTGATCTTAAAGATGCATTTATCATATTGCTTCTCCTGTTTATCCCATTGATTGCAAATGCCCAGAGGCAAATGGAATCCATTGACAGGGGTCTGGTTGCAATAAAGAGCGGGACAAATTCTGTTTACCTGGGATGGCGGTTATCGGGTTCAGAATCGGATACTCTTGGATTCAATCTGTATCGGATAACAGGAGGTGGAAGTGCCGTGAAGATGAATTCCAGTCCTTTGAAAGGTGCAACAAATTACCTGGATAATTCTGCTGTTTCAGGTACAACTTATACTTATTATGTTACTGCTATTGAAGGTGGTATTGAGCAAAATCCATCTGATACTGTTGATGTTTGGGCCGCAAACTATATTGACATATTATTGAACCGTCCCGCAGCAGGAACGACACCTTCCGCAGAGGTATATACCTATTCTCCGAACGATGTCAGTACAGGTGATCTGGATGGTGACGGGAAGTATGATTTAGTGTTGAAATGGGACCCCAGCAATTCAAAAGACAATTCACAGAGCGGATATACCGGGAATGTCTTTCTGGATGGAATGAAGCTGGATGGCACAATGTTGTGGAGGATCGATCTTGGGAAAAATATCCGCGCAGGAGCACACTATACCCAGTTTATGGTATACGACCTTAACGGCGACGGTAAAGCTGAAATAGCCTGTAAAACAGCTCCCGGTACAAAAGATGGTTCAGGAAATTTCTTGAAACTAGGGCCGGCTGCTTCGGCCGACCATTCGGCAGATTATCGTAACACAGCCGGGTATATTCTTACCGGACCTGAATATTTTACGATTTTTGACGGGAGGACAGGTAACGAACTGGCTACTGTTGATTATTTACCGGGAAGAGGAACTGTATCTTCCTGGGGTGATAATTACGGAAACAGGGTTGACCGTTTTCTGGCATGTGTGGCATACCTCGACGGGAACAGACCAAGTGTTGTAATGTGCCGGGGATACTATACCCGGACAGTACTTGTAGCATGGGACTGGAGAGATAATACTTTGACAAAGCGATGGACATTTGACAGCAATAATGGTTATCCAACTTACGCCGGACAGGGAAATCATGGCATTAGTGTAGCTGATGTTGACAAAGATGGGAAAGATGAAATTATCTATGGGGCATGCGCAATTGATGATGATGGAAAAGGTCTGTGGAACTCGCGTTTGGGCCATGGTGATGCCATGCATGTCTCTGATATTATTCCTGACAGGCCAGGTCTGGAAGTCTGGGGAATTCACGAACAAGCACAGATGGGTTCAGCATTGCTTGATGCAAGAACTGGAGAAATTATATGGAACACTGGTCCCGGTGATGTTGGAAGAGGTGTGGCTGCTGATCTGATTGGTACGCAATTCGGAATGGAATGCTGGGGAGGGACAGATGGTTTGCGGAGTTCCTTAACCAATGTAAAGCTTGATGTAGCACCATCGTCATCAAACCATGTCATATGGTGGGACGGCGATCTCACCCGTGAACTGCTTGACGGTGTTACAATATCTAAATACAAGCAGAGTACTCTTCTGAATGCAACTCAATGTGCATCAAATAATGGCACAAAATCAAACCCTTCATTGCAGGCTGATTTGTTTGGCGACTGGAGAGAAGAGGTTATATGGAGAACCAGTGATAATACCAAACTAAGGATTTATACAACAACTTACCTCACGGAATACAGAATAAAGACGCTTATGCATGACCCTGTATACCGTTTGGGGATCGCATGGCAAAACGTGGCGTATAATCAGCCTCCGCATACCGGCTATTTTCTTGGGGAAGGGATGTTGACTCCTGATTCACTCAGGGCTCCGGCTCCACCAACCGGCCTTGTGGCAAGCTCCACAATTGATTTGGTACAACTCACATGGAACAAAAACCTGGAAAGTGACCTGAAAGGCTACAATTTATACAGGTCAGATACAGTTGATGGTAACTATAAACTGATCAATAGCTCATTATTGACCTTGGAGAAATTCGATGATTCAAATGTTCTTGGAGATATTCACTATTATTATGTAGTCAAAGCTGTAGATACTATTGGAAATGAATCCGGTGCTTCAGTTCCTGTAGTGGGTTTCCCAAAATCAAGACCCGATTCTCCTGTTAAACTGAAAACAACCTATGGAAATTCAGGTGCATTTATCTACTGGGCCTCAAATACAGAAACCAATATTGCCGGGTACAACATTTACCGGTCAACAGTTTCAGGAAGCGGATTTGTCAAAATAAATACATTATTGATCACCAGGACAGAATTTGTTAATACTGGTCTTACAAATGGCATAGAATATTTCTATGTGGTAACTGCTATGAATAACAATAACATAGAATCGTTCTATTCTGCCCAGGTCAGGGTTGTGCCAGCAGCAGTAGTTACTTTACAGGCAGAAGACGCTGACTTTGGTAATGCAGTTATCGAGACTATTCATACGGGATTCAAAGGCAGCGGATATATAAATTTCGATACCAGTAGCGGTTTTGTAGAGTTTAAAGGTGCTTATGCTGAGTCAGCCGGATGGTATTACATGATCGTAAGATATGCTCTGGGCAACACTGACAGGACCGGCAGGATTTTGGTAAATGGAATCCAGCAGTCGTATACTATGGTTGGAACTTCTGCGTGGACAACATTTTTAGATGATACTGTTGTTATTAAGTTGAACGCCGGATTTGACAACATCATCCGTTTTGAATCTACTGGCAGTGATTTTGGTAATCTGGATGAAATCAGAATAGGGACAAAGGCCGCAGCACCTAATGGCATTGAAGATTTAACCGGAGCAAACTGGTTTGTCAAAATATCTCCAAATCCATTTGACAACCAAACTGTTATATCCGTGACATTTGAAAAACTTTCATTTGTAACTATTGATATTTTTAATGGTTCAGGTCAAAAAATACTGACAGTTGCTAATAATCAGAAAGTAGTCCTGGACAACGACTTCAAATGGGATGGAACAGATCAAACGGGAGGCAAGGTTCAGAACGGCATATATTTCTGTAGGGTTGTGATTAACAATAAGCGATTAAAGGTATTCAGGATAGTTTATATTAAATAGCCATAGCTGTTTTGATAATAAAAAAGAGGGTTCCCTTATGAGACACCCTCTTTACTATATCTGATTATTGCATATCTACCCTAAATAACCCTTTAATAATCTGCTTCTTGAAGTATGTCTTAACCTTCTGATTGCCTTTTCCTTAATCTGGCGAACCCTTTCTCGCGTTAAACCAAATTTTTCACCTATCTCTTCCAGAGTCATTTCCTGAGTGCCTATTCCGAAAAAGAATCTTATTATATCTCTTTCTCTCTCAGTAAGCGTGGCAAGTGCCCTGTAAATCTCTTTTGAAAGAGACTCATCCATCAGCAGTTTGTCAGCAACCGGAGAGTCTGAGTTTGTCAGCACATCCAGCAGACTGTTATCTTCACCCTCAATAAACGGAGCGTCGACAGATACATGTCTTCCTGAAACTTTCAGAGTATCGGCTACCTTTTCCTTTGGTAACTCAAGTACATCAGCAAGTTCTTCAGGTGAAGGAGTACGTTCGTTCTCCTGTTCAAATTTCGAAAACGCCTTGTTGATCTTATTAAGCGATCCAACCTGATTCAATGGTAATCTAACGATCCTTGATTGTTCTGCAAGAGCCTGAAGAATTGATTGTCTGATCCACCAAACAGCATAAGAGATAAACTTGAATCCTCTTGTCTCATCGAATTTTTCCGCAGCCTTAATAAGCCCCAGGTTTCCTTCGTTGATAAGGTCAGGAAGACTTAGTCCCTGGTTCTGATACTGTTTTGCAACAGATACGACAAATCGTAAGTTCGCTTTAGTGAGTTTCTCAAGAGCAGCTCTGTCGCCTTTCTTTATCCGCTGAGCCAATTCAACTTCTTCTTCGACCGATATCAACTCCTCCTTACCAATCTCCTGTAAATATTTATCGAGTGATGCGCTTTCCCTGTTGGTTATGGATTTGGTAATCTTTAGTTGTCTCATTTATGCCTCCCAAAAAATTTTTGCAAAGATATTGCTTTATTATGTAATAACAAAAATATTTCATTAATGTTGTTATTCAGGGGGTTTATTATTATAAACCCCCTGAATAACAACAACTTATATATTATGATTAATTAGTTGCCGAACTGCAATGTTAAGATAGTGCCGTCGGGCTGAATTAATGATATAGATTTCAGACTGCTCCCATTGTTGGATAATTGTCTGACATCTGCAGGGCTTTTCACCTTTTTACCATTTACAGTCAGTATAACATAACCTCTTTTTATTCCGATATCTTTAAACTTCCCATCATTTACCTCTGTTACTCTGATACCATTATCAACATTTAAGGTTTTCATTTCATCTGCTCCCAGAGCTTGAAACTTGGCACCAAATACTGAATTATCACCCATATCAGCTGTAACAACTTTTGTATTTCCGGCTTCATTCTTCATAACCAGCTGAGTTGTATTCTCTTTTCCGCTTCTGAGATATGTGATAGATGCATTATCACCGGGCCGACGTTTTCCGACCTGCTCCTGCAATTCCGAAACAGTATTAACAGGTACTCCGTCAAACTTAACTATCACATCATTTACCTTAATACCGGCATCAGCTGCAGATCCGTCAGTAAGTACATTTGTAACCAAAATGCCTTTTACTTCTTTAAGGTTTTGTTTATCAGCATCGGCAGCTTCTACATCTTTAATATTCACGCCAATCAGAGCTCTCTGAACCTGGCCAAACTCTTTAAGATCATCAACGACTTTTTTTACGATTGATACCGGAATTGCAAATGAATTACCGGAATAATCTCCGCTTCGCGAATATATCATTGAAGTAATCCCTACCAGTAATCCTTTTGTGTTTACTAGAGCGCCCCCACTGTTACCCATGTTAAGAGCAGCATCCGTCTGAATAAAAGATTCAATACGAGGGGTTCCATCCGGGTCTGTTAGGCTTCTTCCTTTTGCACTCACGATTCCTGCGGTAACAGTAGATGTAAGATTGAAAGGATTTCCAACTGCCAGAACCCATTCACCTAGTCTCAATTGTTCCGAATCACCATATTTGATAAAAGGGAGGCTTTCTGCCTTAATCTTTAATAGTGCAATGTCACTTACCGGATCTCTGCCTATTACCTGGGCAGTAAAAGTTCTGTTGTCATTTAAAGTAACCTCCACTGATTCAGCATTTTCAATTACATGATTATTGGTAATAATATATCCGTCGGCCGAAATAATTACACCTGATCCATACCCCTGAACTTCTCTTGGTTGTGAATTACGACGATTCCCATAAAAATATTCCATAAATGGATTATCAGATTGTCCGGGACTCATCATAGTTTTTGTATGGACATGTACAACACCATGAACAGTATGCTCTGCAGCATAAGTAAAATCGACCGGACCTTCCTGGGTTTGCATTGATGTCAGAAATGCTCTTGCATCCTGAACTTCTACTTTTGAACTATCTTTCGATATGGCAGTTGTTTGTTCTCCTGTTATTCTGGTATAGGCAAATAAAGCAATAGATGCTCCTAAAAAGCCCATTAATAATGCACCAGCTAAATACTTTCCTTTCATAACTTTAATTTTTTAATTAAACATCTCTTTAGTTTCTGAATTGTTTTCTAATATTTTACCTTCATAAAAGATTCATATCTTTACAACCGAATTAATGCAATTTTGTTTTGCAAAGATCATGCATTTTTTCAACGAACATCATTTAAAAACAAAGATTTAACAACACTTTAACACCTATGACAGTAGTATTTAACAAATATCAGGGAGCCGGTAATGACTTTGTAATAATAGACAACCGGAACAACAATTTTAATCCGGATGATTCCAGACTTATTAATAAATTATGTGACCGGAGATTTGGTATCGGAGCTGACGGATTAATTCTTATTTGCGCAAGTGACCAGTATGACTTTGAGATGAAGTATTTCAATTCCGATGGTCTTTTGGGAAGCATGTGCGGAAACGGTGGCAGGTGTTCAGCAGATTTTGCCATCAGACATAGTATTACCGGAAAGAAACTAACCTTCAAAGCTGCTGATGGCATACATAAAGCATATGCGGAGGAAGGAATAATACGATTGCAGATGAACGATGTAAGAGATCCTGCAATAATTAACGGATTCTACTTTATAAATACAGGCTCACCACATTATGTTATATTCCGTGACAATGTGAAAGATATCGATGTCAACACAGAAGGTAAGAAATTCAGATGGGCAGAGGAATTTGCTCCGGGAGGAACAAATGTGAATTTTGTAGAAATACAGAATGAGGGCATTTATGTCAGAACTTTTGAAAGAGGTGTTGAAGAGGAAACTCTTTCTTGCGGAACAGGAGTTACAGCATCTGCCATTTCTTCAGTTCTTTCCGGACATCTTGACACAAAAACTGTTAAGGTAAAAACAAAGGGCGGTAACCTGTCGGTTTCATTTAATGTGTCGGGCAAGAATATTTCAGATATCTGGCTCTCAGGGCCGGCTACGTTTGTGTTTGAAGGAAAAATCGAAGTATAAAGGAAAGAGGGGGAGACTGGGAGACTGGGAAAAATGGAGAAACTATACGGAAAGACTTTAAATGAGCTTATTACTGTTACAAAACGTATCGGGTTACCGGGTTTTGCTGCGAAACAGATAGCTGACTGGCTCTATAAGAAAGAGATAAGCTCTATCGAAGAGATGACAAACCTGTCAAAAAAAACACGTGAACTTCTTTCGGCCGATTATGAATTCGGCCTCTGTGAACCGGTTGAAGTGTCTGAAAGTTCTGACGGAACTAAAAAGTATTTATATAAAGTATTGAGTGACAAGTATATAGAAACTGCATATATGCCTGATAAAGAGCGTGCAACCATATGTGTCTCATCACAGGCAGGATGTAAGATGGGATGTATTTTCTGCATGACCGGGAAGCAGGGTTATCAAGGGAACCTTTCATCTAATGAAATCCTTAATCAGTTTCGGAGTCTGGCTGAATTCAGATCTCTTACCAACATGGTCTTTATGGGCATGGGCGAACCGTTAGACAATATTGCCGAAGTTCTGAAGAGTCTCGAGATACTTACCAATGAATGGGGTTACGGATGGAGTCCGACCAGAATTACTGTAAGTACTGTCGGCCTGATTGCAGGAATAAAGGAATATCTTGAAAAAACAAGATGCAATCTGGCAATAAGCCTCCATTCTCCTTTTGATGAAGAGAGAAAAAAACTAATGCCAATTCAACGGACAAATACCGTAGCAGAGGTGCTTGATATAATCCGGAATTTCGACATTAACAGTCAGAGAAAAATATCTTTTGAATATATCCTCTTTAAAGGGGTTAATGACACTCCCCGTCATATTAAAGAACTTGCAAGAATACTTAACGGCATAAAATGCAGGATCAATATTATCCGGTTTCACCAGATACCCGGATCACAATTTATTAGTCCTGACCTGGGAACGACCATAAATTTTAAAGAAGCGCTTAACGCAAAAGGGATACTCACAACCATAAGGGTAAGCAGGGGGATGGACATACAGGCAGCATGCGGTTTATTATCTACTCTGGAACAAAATAAATCAGCTTAGAGATGTTGAGAACGTTTTTAATTATTTTTTTTACCTCTATAACCCTTTATTCATCTTCTCAGGACAGGTCATTCGAAACATTTCTTTCTGACTCTTCAATGAGTCATGCATCCATCTCATTCTATATTGCAGATGCTGATAACGGTAAAATTGTAAAAGACTATAATTCCTTGAAAAGCCTTACAGCAGCATCAGTCATGAAACTGATTACATCTGCTGCAGCACTTGAATTACTTGGTCCCGCGTACACTTTTAAAACTATAATCGGCTATTCCGGATCAATCAATAAACAGTCCGGGATATTAACAGGAAACATACTTATAAAAGGAGGTGGAGATCCCACGTTGGGATCAAATAATTTTCCGGAATATAATCAGAATTTTATAACTAATTGGGTAACAGAAATAAAGAGGATTGGCATCACAGCAATTGAAGGAAGAGTGATTACCGATGATTCGTATTATGATTACCTTCCTGTACCCGCCAAATGGCTTTGGGAAGACTCCGGAAACTATTACGGAGCAGGTGTATATGGATTATCAGTATTCGACAACACTTACGAAATTCATTTAAGAACTGCATCCGATAGTTCGCAGCCGGTAATTACTGATATTATTCCTCAGGAATGCAAATTTGAACTTAAAAACTGGCTCACTGCTAACGGAACTACCGATAAAGGTTATGTTTTCGCTGCCCCTTATAGTACCAGTGGTTGGGTTGCCGGAACCATTCCTGTCAGGAAAGATGACTTCATCTTAAAAGCTTCTGTTACCGATCCTCCATTACTGATTGCAAAAATATTGAATGCTAAACTTGAAACTTCAGGGGTTCCTGTTTCGAATTCCCCAACCACGAAAAGAATTCTACCCGGTTATTCTTCAGCTAACTTTGTTCCTGTTGCCGAAGTCTCCTCTCCTCCCCTTTCAGAAATTATTGAAGTTTTAAACCATGAAAGTGTAAATCTTTATGCAGAAAGTTTATTAAAGGAGTTGGGTAAAAAGTATAATAATAATGGATCAACCTCTTCCGGAATTGAAGTTATAAGGGATTTCCTTCGAAATGCTGAAATTAACACAGATGGGATGTTTATTGAAGATGGCAGTGGACTCTCTCCTGTTAATTCAATCAACACTAAAGAATTGGTCAATTTATTGATCTACATGAAGAAAAGGGGGAAATACTTTAAAGAATATTATGCTTCGTTACCTTTCCCCGGGAGAGAAGGTACTCTCAAAAATTACTTCACTGATCCGGTTTTTGAATCGAGACTTAAAGCAAAAAGTGGTTCAATGACCAGAGTCAGAAGCTATGCCGGTTATTTCACAACTGTTTCGGGTAAAAATCTGGTCTTCAGCATTATAATTAACAATTACAGCGGTCCACCGAATAACATTGTTTCCGGAATTGAG
>Ga0209745_1000091_pt1 | contig 47137 bp, 39 predicted proteins | sample BarGraNGADG00312_FD_184495 | JGI IMG/M metagenome (GOLD analysis project Ga0209745, IMG submission 184495) | Arctic peat soil microbial communities from Barrow, Alaska - Barrow Graham LP Ref core NGADG0004-312 (SPAdes) (version 2) | ecosystem: Environmental > Terrestrial > Soil > Wetlands > Peat... | reverse complement strand
CACCGGGACGCAGGCGGCGATGTCGCCCCCGGCAAGGCGGACGTGCGCGCCGAGGTTCGGCCGCACACGGACCTGCACGACCTCGGTGCCGCCATCGGTGTCCTCGACCGGCACGACGCTGTCGGCGAAGCTCGGCAGCGCGGCGCCGGTCATGATCCGCACACACTCCCCCGAGCCGGCCGAAGGGTCGTCCGGGCTGCCGGCCGGCACCTCGCCGACCACGCGAAGCGCGACGGGCGCCTCGGCAACGTCCGCGTGGCGCACGGCGTAGCCGTCCATCGCGGAGTTGGCGAAGGAGGGGATGCTCACCCGGCTGGTCACGGGCGACGCCAGCACCCTTCCGCGTGCGCCGGCGAGCAGCACCTGCTGGCTACGCCCATCGGGCCGCACCAGCCGGAGAAGTTCTGCGCCATACTCCGCGACGCTCAGCGACTCCCGCGGAGCAGGGGTCACGAAGCCGCCGCCTTCTCCGTGAACCGGACGATGCAGCGCTCGGGCGTCGCATACGGCTCCAGCGCAGCCACCTCCCACGGGTCGCTGTCGTCCAGCAGGCCGCGGATCAGGCCGAGGTGGAGCCGGCACACCGTGTCGGGATCCTCCCCGGCGAGTTCGGAGAACGGGCAGGGCCGCAGTTCGATGGACGGGGGTGGGCCAGCGACCAGTTCCGGCTGGTAGCCCATCCGGGCAAGGGATAGGACCATGCGAGGCAGTGGCTCGGCCGGCTCCGCCGGGAGTTCGGCGAGGAGCTCGGACCCCCAGGCCTCGCCGGCCCGCTCCGCCCGGCTTCCGCGGTCCTCCATCGGGCCGGCGAAATGCCGCACCATCGCTGCTGCGAGGTCCTGATAGTGGGTCTGGGTGGGCGCCGGCTCGGCGCGGTAGAGCATGCGGGGGCGTCCGGGTTGCTGCCTGCCCTCCGCCTCGCGCTGCACCTGCCCGGCCTCGATGAGGGCGTCGAGGTGGAACCGTGTGGTGTTCTCGTGCAGCCCGACCGCCGCGGCGATGGCTGCGACCGGCTCGGCGGCGCCGGTGCTCCGCAGGTGGTCCAGCACCTCAGCCCTGCTGGGTCCGAACCCGCGCACCCGCGGGTTCGCTTCGGTGGCCATCGATACTCCTTCACTCGCCTCGCCCGCCGTAGAGCGTATCCACTAGAAAATCGTAACTATGCCGGGCTACGGTGGGGGCCGAACCGCCAAACTCGTTCTGCCACACTCGTATCGGAGTCGCTTGTGACCACCGTGGTTACCCCGCTGGGGACGCTCGCCGATGCGCACGGGCGGGTGGCACGGGACCTACGAATGTCGCTCACGGACCGGTGCAACCTGCGCTGCACCTACTGCATGCCCGCCGACGGCCTGGCTTGGCTGCCCACCCCCGAGATACTCACCGACGCCGAGGTCGTGCGGCTGATCGGCGTGGCGGTGGGCCGGCTGGGAGTCCGCAAGATCCGGTTCACCGGCGGCGAACCACTGCTGCGGCGCGGTCTGGCCGGCATCATCGCCGGCGCGCGGGCCCTGCACACCGACGAGGGCCTGTCGCCGGAGCTGTCGCTCACCACGAACGGGATCGGCCTCGACCACCGGGTGTCCGAGCTCGCTGCTGCCGGGCTGCAGCGGGTGAACATCTCCGTGGATTCGCTCGACCGGGAGCGGTACGCAACCCTCGCGCGACGCGACCGGCTGGATGAGGTGCTGGACGGGCTGGCCGCGGCCGACGCGGCCGGGCTGCGTCCGGTGAAGGTCAACGCCGTGGTGATGCGCGGGGTCAACGAGGTCGACGTCGTGCCGCTGGCCGAGTTCTGCCTGCAGCGCGGCTACCGGTTGCGGTTCATCGAGCAGATGCCGATCGGCCCGCAGCACGGCTGGGACCGCGCGTCGATGGTGCCGGCTGCGGAGATCCTCGAGCTGCTGGGCGGCCATTTCACCCTCTCCCCTGCGCCCGGTCGTGGCTCGGCACCGGCGGAGGAATGGCTTGTCGCCGGGGGCGACTGCCACCCGTCCGGCACTGTCGGGGTGATCGCCTCGGTCACCGAGCCCTTCTGCGCGACCTGCGACCGCACGCGTCTCACGGCGGACGGCCAAGTGCGCACCTGCCTGTTCAGCCTCACCGAGACCGACCTGCGCACGCCGCTGCGGGAGGGCGCTACCGACTCCGAGCTCGCAGAGCTCTGGACCGGAGCGCACCGCGGCAAGTGGGCGGGGCACAGCATCGGACGGGCCGGGTTCCGGCAACCCGACCGCACCATGAGCGCGATCGGAGGCTGATGTGAAGATCACCTACTACGCCGGTGCAGCCGACGCGGCCGGATCACCCGGCGCCGAGCTGGACGCCAGCGACCTCACCGCTGCCCAACTCACCGCCCTGCTCGGGCGCGACAACGCCCGCCTTGCCGAGGTGCTGGCGCGCTGCACGCTGCTGGTTGACGGCACCGCCGTCCGCGATCCCGGGACCCTGATCGGCGCAGGAGCCCGCGTCGACGTCCTGCCGCCTTTCGCCGGCGGCTGATCCCCCTCGCGGTGATTCGGGTCGGGAACACGGCCCGAAACGAATTTCCCAAGTTTTCGTGACAATCGGCCCGCCGACCCCGGCGCCAGCTTTAGCATGACGCCATGAGCTCCCCTTCCGTGCCCCTCGACGGCCCTGCTGCCCGGGCCCTGCTGAAGCTCGGGAAGTACTTCACGAAGTGGGAGGAGACCGACGACGGACGCGCAGTGTTCCGGGAAGGCGGACGCGCCGGCGACGTGTTCTACCGGGACCGCTGGAGCCATGACAAGGTGGTTCGCTCCACGCACGGGGTGAACTGCACCGGCTCGTGCTCGTGGAAGGTGTACGTCAAGGACGGGATCATCACCTGGGAGTCCCAGCAGACCGACTACCCGACCACCGGACCGAACAGCCCCGAGTACGAGCCCCGCGGGTGCCCACGGGGAGCCGCGTTCTCCTGGTACACCTACTCGCCCACCCGGGTGCGTTACCCCTACGGACGCGGGGTCCTCATGGAGGCCTACCGGGAGGCGAAAGCCCGCCTCGGCGACCCGGTGGCCGCGTTCGCAGAGGTGTCTGGAAACCCGGAAACCCGCAGGCAATACCAGCAGGCCCGCGGCAAGGGCGGCCTGGTCCGGATCTCCTGGGCCGAGGCCATCGAGATCGCGGCAGCGTCCTACGTGCACACGATCAAGACCTACGGCCCCGACCGTTGCGTCTCGTTCTCGCCGATCCCGGCAATGTCGATGGTCTCCCACGCCATCGGCACCCGGTTCAACCACCTCATCGGTGGCGCGATGACGTCGTTCTACGACTGGTACGCCGACCTCCCGGTGGCGAGCCCGCAGGTGTTCGGCGACCAGACAGACGTACCCGAGTCCGGCGACTGGTGGGACTCCACCTACTTGATGATGTGGGGCTCGAACGTCCCCGTCACCCGCACGCCGGACGCCCACTGGATGGCCGAGGTGCGCTACCGCGGCACCAAGGTGGTCACCGTGGCCCCCGACTACGCCGACAACGTGAAGTTCGCCGACGAGTGGCTTCCGGCACAGGCCGGCACCGATGGTGCCTTGGCGATGGCGATGGGCCACGTGGTGCTCAAGGAGAACTTCGTCGACCGGCAGGTGCCCTACTTCACTTCGTATGTGAAGCAGTACACCGACCTCACGATGCTGGTGACCCTTGTCGAGCATCCCGACGGCCATGGGCTGACCGCGTCCAAGTTCCTCACTGCTGCCGACCTGGGCCAGGCCGTCCCTGACGCGGACTTCAAGACCGTACTGTGGGACGCCGCGACGACCGCTCCCGCCGTTCCGAACGGCTCGATGGGCTTCCGCTACAACGATGACGGCCAAGGCAAGTGGAACCTCGATCTCGGTGACCTCGAGCCGGCCCTCAGCCTGGCAGAGGTGGCCGGCTCGGAGCCCGTCGAGATCGCGCTCCCTTGCTTCGAGGATCCCCGCGGCGCGGGCACGATCATCCGACGTGGCGTCCCCACGCTGAAGGTCGGCGACCACCTGGTCACCACCGTCCTCGACTTGATGCTGGCCCAGTATGGGGTCGGCCGCGACGGCCTTCCGGGCATCTGGCCGGCGGGCTACGACGACCCCAGCGTCCCCTACACGCCGGCGTGGCAGGCTGAGATCACCTCCGTCCCCGCCGAGGCGTGCGTCCGGATCGCCCGTGAGTTCGCGAAGAACTCCGAGGACTCCAAGGGCCGCTCGATGATCATCCTCGGCGCCGGGGTGTGTCACTGGTTCCACGCCGATGTCACCTACCGCGCGATCATGGCCCTGTTGATGCTCACCGGTTGCATCGGACGCAACGGCGGCGGTTGGGCACACTACGTCGGCCAGGAGAAGTGCCGACCGATCACCGGCTGGTTCAACCTTGCCAACGCGCTGGACTGGTCCCGTCCGCCACGCACCATGATCGGCACCGGCTATTGGTACATGCACACCGACCAGTGGCGCACCGACGGCTACTCCGCCGACCAGATCAAGTCCCCGCTGTCCACGCACAACCTGGACGGCCTGCACACCGCCGACGCGATGGCGTTGTCGAACCGGCTCGGCTGGATGCCGTTCTACCCGCAGTTCGACCGCAACCCGCTCGACCTGGCCGACCAGGCGCAAGCTGCTGTGGATGCCGGCGAAGCGGCCTCGGTCGGAGAATGGGTAGCCGCCCAATTGAAGTCCGGTGAGCTCGCCAGCGCGATCGAGGACGTCGACGCCCCGGAGAACTGGCCGCGCACCATGGTGGTGTGGCGCTCGAACCTGTTCGGATCCTCAGCCAAGGGCAACGAGTACTTCCTCAAGCATCTGCTCGGCACCGGCTCCAACCTGATGCCCAACGACCACGGCCCAGGCGTTCGGCCGAAGGTGGTGAAGTTCCGCGAGGAAGCGCCGGAGGGCAAGCTCGACCTCCTGATCAGCGCCGACTTCCGGATGACGTCCACCACGTTGCTGTCCGACATCGTCTTCCCTGCAGCCACCTGGTACGAGAAGCACGACCTGTCCAGCACCGACATGCACCCGTTCGTGCACGCGTTCACGCCAGCGATCGACCCGCCCTGGGAGGCCAAGACCGACTTCGACGTGTTCACCCTGCTCGCCGAGGCCGTCTCCCAGCTGGCAAAGGAGCACCTGGGCACCCGCCGTGACCTGGTCGCCGTCCCGATGCAGCACGACACTCCCGCCCAGCTCGCCCAGCCCGGCGGGACGGTACCCGATTGGAAGGGCACCGACCTGCCCGCGATCCCGGGCAAGAACCTGCCGGCGATGATGGTCGTGGAGCGCGACTACACCGCCATCGCACAAAAGCTCGCCACCGTGGGACCCCTGGCCGACCGGCTGGGCTTCACAACGAAGAACATCACCTATGACGTCACCGAGCAGGTCGCTCAGCTGGGCCGGCTGCACGGGGTGATGTCGGGCGGTGCTGGTCAGGGACGACCGGCGATCGACACCGACAAGCGCTTCGCCGAAGCCATCCTCACTTTCTCCGGCACCACGAACGGTGCGTTGGCCACTCAGGGCTTCAAGAACCTCGAGCGGAAGACCGGACGCAAGCTGGCCGACCTGTCGGAGGGCCAGGAGGAACGCCACATCACTTTCGCGCAGACCCAGGCCTCGCCGCAGCCGGTGATCACCTCTCCGGAGTGGTCGGGTTCGGAAACCGGCGGACGCCGCTACGCAGCGTTCACCATCAACACCGAGAGGCTCAAGCCCTGGCACACCCTGACCGGGCGAATGCACTTCTTCCTCGACCACGACTGGATGATCGACGCCGGCGAGCAGCTGCCGATCTTCCGGCCACCGCTCGACATGAGCCGCGCGTTCGGGGAACCCGAGCTCGGTCCCACAGGAGAGAAGGCGATCACCCTGCGCTACCTGACCGTGCACAACAAGTGGTCGATCCACTCGGAGTACCAGGACAACCTGTTCATGCTCAGCCTCGGTCGCGGCGGCCCGCAGGCCTGGCTGAGCGTCGCAGACGCGGCCAGCATCGGGGTGGCCGACAACGACTGGATCGAACTGACCAACGCCAACGGGGTGTTCGTCGCCCGGGCGGTTGTCACCCACAAGCTGCCCGACGGCATCTGCTACGTCCAGCACGCCCAGGAGCGCACTATCGACGTTCCCAAGTCCGAAGCCACCGGCAAGCGTGGCGGCATCCACAACTCGGTCACCCGGATCCTGGTCAAGCCCACGCACCTGATCGGCGGCTACGCGCACCAGTCCTACGCGTTCAACTACCTCGGCCCCACCGGCGTCCAGCGCGACATCGTCTCCACCGTCCGCCGCCGGTCCCAGGAGGTGACGTACTGATGGCCAAACGGCGTCGTGTCATGGCCCAGGTGGGCATGGTGATGAACCTGGACAAGTGCATCGGGTGCCACACCTGCTCTGTCACCTGCAAGCAGGCCTGGACGAACCGGGCAGGCACCGAGTACGTGTGGTTCAACAACGTCGAGACCCGGCCAGGTCTCGGCTACCCGCGACGCTACGAGGACCAGGAGAAGTGGCAGGGCGGCTGGGTACGGACGAAGTCAGGCGGGCTGAAGCTCCGCTCCGGCGGCCGGTTCGCCAAGCTGCTGAGCATCTTCGCCTCCCCCGTCCAGCCGGAGCTGAGCGACTACTACGAGCCCTGGACCTACGACTACCAGAACCTGATTTCCGCCCCGCTCGGCGACGACTTTCCCGTTGCACGGCCCAAGTCGCTGATCACCGGCGAGGACACACAGATCACCTGGTCTGCGAACTGGGACGACTCCCTCGGCGGCGTCCACGCCACCGGCGACACCGACCCGATCGTGCAACAGCTGCTGAAGGACTCGAACGAGCGGATCCAATTCGAGTACGAGAAGAGCTTCATGTTCTTCCTGCCCCGGATCTGTGAGCACTGCCTGAACCCGTCCTGCATGGCCTCCTGCCCGTCCGGCGCGATCTACAAGCGGGCAGAGGACGGCATCGTGCTCGTCGACCAGGACCGGTGCCGCGGCTGGCGGCAGTGCATCACCGGCTGCCCCTACAAGAAGATGTACTTCAACCACCGCTCCGGCAAGGCCGAGAAGTGCACGTTCTGCTACCCGCGGATCGAGGTCGGGCTGCCGACGGTGTGCTCGGAAACCTGCGTCGGCCGGCTGCGCTACCTCGGCATCGTCTTCTACGACCCGGGCGCGGTGGGCGCTGCCGCCTCCGTCGCCGATGAGAAGGATCTCTACGAGGCCCAGCTGGGGCTGCTGCTTGACCCCACCGACCCGGAAGTACTCGCGGACGCACGAGCCGGCGGCATGCCGGAGGACTGGATCGCCGCGGCCCAGCGCTCCCCGATCTACGCGTTGACCAAGCACTTCAAGGTGGCCCTGCCGCTCCACCCGGAATACCGCACGATGCCAATGGTCTGGTACATCCCCCCGCTGTCGCCCGTTGTCGACCTCCTCAAGGAGCAGGGCCACGACGCCGAGGCGCCCGGCAACCTCTTCGGCGCGATCGACGCCTTGCGAATCCCTGTGAGCTACCTTGCCGGGCTGTTCACCGCCGGCGACACCGAGATCGTCACCGGGGTGCTGCAGAAACTGGCAGCGATGCGCTCGTACATGCGTGGGGTGACCCTCGGCACCGGCAGGGACGCGGAACTGGCAGCAGCCGTGGGCATGACGCCGGAGGCGCTGGAGCAGTTGTACCGGCTGCTGGCGATCGCCAAGTACGAGGATCGCTACGTGATTCCCACCGCCCACCGCGAGGAGGCCCACAACCTCGAGGAGCTGGCCTGCTCCCTGGACTTCGAGGGCGGTCCGGGAATGTACGAATCCGGCCCGTTCGGTGAGGCCTCCGGACGCCCGGTACCGGTTGCGATCGAGACCTACACCGCTCTCAAGCAGCGTCAGCAGGCCGAGGGCGCCGCATCCTCCGACCAGTTGCACCACCGCCCCGACCTGCTCAATTGGGACGGGAACGAGGACAAGAAATGAGCCCCCTCACCCTCCAGGCCGCGGCGCTGCTGCTGGCCTACCCAGAAGGCGACCTGATTGAGCGTCTGGACGTCATCGAGACAGCGCTCGCCGGCACGATCGCAGCCGCGCGGTTCGCCCCCGTCCTCGCGCACCTGCGCAGCCAGCCGCTGCGGGAAGCGCAGTCGTTCCACGTTCAGGAGTTCGACCTTTCCCGTCGCCACGCTCTGCACTTGAGCTACTGGACCGACGGGGACACCCGGCGCCGCGGCGAGGTGTTGGCAGAAATCAAGGGTGTCTACCGCGACTCCGGGCTGCTCGGCGACCTGATGGGCGAGCTTCCCGACTACCTGCCGATCATGCTCGAGTTCGCCGTCGCTGACCCCGAGCGTGGCCAAGGCCTGCTGCAACGCTTCCGGGCAAGCCTGGAACTGCTGCGGATCGGCCTCGCAGAGGACCACCTGCCCCACGCCGGCATCCTGACCGCCATCTGCGACTGCCTGCCGGGTGAGTCCCCGAAGAGCCGGGCGGAAGTGCAGGCCATGGTCGACCAAGTGGCGCCCCTGGAATTCGTGGGGCTGAACGAAGTGGTGAGGCGCTGACATGGACCTTCTGCTCTGGGGCGTGCTGCCCTACCTGGTGGCGCTCGTCCTCATCGCCGGCCTGATCTGGCGGTACCGCTACGACCAGTTCGGCTGGACCACCCGGTCCAGCCAGCTGTACGAATCGCGCCTGCTACGCATCGCGTCCCCGCTGTTCCACTTCGGGCTGCTCGTCGTGCTCGCCGGCCACGTGATGGGCCTGCTGATCCCGAAGGCATGGACCGACCTGGTCATCGCGCAGGAGACCTACCATGCGGTCGCGCTGGGCGCTGGCACGCTGGCCGGCATAGCCACCCTTGTCGGCATCAGCCTCCTGATCTACCGGCGGCGCACCACCGGCCCCGTCTTCCTCGCCACCACGCGCAACGACAAGCTGATGTACGTCGTCCTTGTTGCAGCGATCGTCCTCGGCATGATCGCCACCCTCACCGGCAGCACCACCCCCACCGGCGCCGAGCACAACTACCGCGAGACGGTGTCGATCTGGTTCCGGTCGTTGCTGGTGTTCCAGCCGAACGTTGCGGCGATGGTCGCTTCCACCTGGCAGTTCAAGGTGCACATCGTGGTCGGGCTCGGCCTGTTCGCCCTGGTGCCCTTCAGCCGTCTGGTGCACGCCTTCACCGTCCCCCTGCACTACCTGTTCCGGCCTTATGTGGTCTACCGCAGCCGCGATCAGGTTGCGCCGACCCCTGCCCGCGGACGGGTCCGTGGCTGGGACCCGATCGGCACCCGAGACAACGACCGAGGACAACGATGACCCCATCCCCCACCGCCCTGCTTCGCGGCGGCCTCGGCCAGGTGCTCCTGGCCACCCTCGCCTCCACCACCGGGTTCTGGGCGTGGATGTCGATAGCCCCGCTGCAGAAGACCTACGCCACATCGCTGGGCCTGAACGAGGGCCAGATCTCGCTGATGCTCGCCACCCCGGTGCTAGTCGGCGCGCTCGGCCGGATTGTCGTCGGCGCCCTCTCCGACCGGCTCGGTGGCCGCAAGATGTTCACCGCCATCCTGCTCGGCTCTGTGCCGGCCGTGCTGCTGGTCGCCCTCGCCGGCAGCCTGAAGCTGTACTGGCTGCTGATCGCCGCCGGCTTCTACCTTGGTGTCGCCGGGACGGTGTTCGCCATCGGCATCCCGTTCTCCAGCGCCTGGTACGAGCTGAAGCAACGCGGCTTCGCGAACGGGGTGTTCGGCATGGGCATGATCGGCACGGCGGTGTCGGCGTTCCTGACCCCGCGGCTGGCGGCATCGATCGGCTACCTGAACACCCACTTCCTGATCGCCGGGGTGATGGTCGCAATGGCGGCGGCTGTGTGGTTCTTCATGAAGGAATCACCGGCCTGGAAGCCCAACCCACAGCCGTTGCTGCCCCGGATCACTGGGGCGTTGAAGCTGCCGCTGACCTGGCAAATGTCGTTCCTCTACGCGGTGGTCTTCGGCGGCTTCGTCGCCTTCTCCACGTACCTGCCGAAGTACCTGACCACGATCTATCCAGAGCAGGTCGACCAGATCGGCGCTGGCAGCCGAATGGGCAGCTTCGTGATCGCCGCGGTGATTGCCCGGCCGATCGGTGGCGTGCTGGCCGACCGGCTGGGGCCGAAACTGGTCGCCGCGATCTCGCTGGCCGCTGTCGCCGTCCTTGCGTGGGTGGTCAGCCTCCAGCCGGCAGAGGGCATCGTGACCGGCGCCGCCTTCCTCGCGATGGCCGCGGCGTTGGGCGGCGGCATGGGGGCGGTGTTCGGCTGGGTGCCCCGGCTGGCCCCGCCGGACAAGGTCGGCTCCATCAGTGGTCTGGTTGCCGCCGCCGGTGGGCTTGGCGGCTACTTCCCGCCCCTTGTCATGGGCGCAACCTACGACAAGGCGACGAACTCCTACGCCCTCGGCCTCTGGCTGCTAGTGGTCACCGCCGCCCTGGCTCTCGTCCTTGGCCTGCTGCTGAAGGGACGGCGCGAGCCGACTCCCGCTCTCTGAGCCGGCAACGCTCAGCGGTGGCCGGCGCCGTCCAGCTGGGCGACGATGTGGCCCAGCTGTGGGCCGATGACCTCGATCGCGTCGCACCCGCCGCCGCGGGAACCGGGCGCGGTGAGCACGAAGCTGGACGGGTCCCCGAGGATCACTCTGGCGATCTCGCGTGACACCAGCGCGGAAGCCACGGTGGCTGCCCCACGGCGGCGGATTTCCTCGCATATCCCCGGCACCTGGTAGTCCAGCAGGGGCCCGACTGCGTCCACCGTCACATCGTTCGGGCCGATGCCGGTACCGCCGGCTGTCAGCACCGTCCGCGACCCGGCCACGATGGCGACTTCGAGTGCCGTACGGATTCTCTCGATGTCGTCGGGTACAACCACCAAGTCAGTGTGGACGTCGTACCGTTCGAAGAGTTCGACGGCCAACAGGCCGGCGCGGTTGCCGTCGATGCCGGCGTGGATCTCGTTGGAAACCGTGATCACGGTGGCTCTCAGCTGCGCGTCCATGCCCGAAGGCTAACCGTGGCTGTGCCCGACAGGCGTCTGGCCGAGCCCGGTGTGGCTGTGAGGGGTCGAGTCGTGCACTTCCGCCCACTGCGGACCGCCGAGAGCGATGGCCGCGGCAGGGAACAGGCCGTTGTCCTCCTTGTCGATGTGACCGCGCAGCGCGTCCTCGAAGCGGGCCATCGCCGACTCATCGCCCGGCGTAATGGCTGCGAGGTACTCCCCCAGCGTCCGGTGCTCCCCGCACAGGCCGGCAACATGCGCCTCGAACCCGTCCTCCTGACGCAGGACGCGGAACAACCCGCCCTCCTCCGCTGCGGTGTGCGGCCAGAGCAGTGCGGTCACCTTCGACCGGGCCGGCTCCACCCTCACCGGATCGCCCGAGCGCACAGCAGAGCGCAGTTCGCCGGTGGCGTTGATGATCTCCACGTGCTCGGCCATGAACCGGCCGATGACCTCGATGGACTCGCATCCGCAGTAGCTGCACACTCAGGGCTCCCGAATATTCACGACGTAGTTGTGGAAACTATCTCACGTGCGGCGCCGCCTGCTCACCTGGCGACTCCCCGGGCACGATGGCGGGCTCAGCCGACGGTGACCTCGACGACGTGGTAGCCGGTGGCCCCGTCGGGCAGGACGTCCTGCACCTCGGCGATCTGCGGCAGGCCGGACGCGTCGGAGGCGCGCGCCGACAGCCGGTGCGGCCCGGCCGGCGCGTCCCACGGCAGGTACCACTGCCTCCAGTAGTCGAGCCCGACGTCGGGGCCGAGTTTGGCAGCCACCCATGGCCCGTTGTCGACCTGCACTTCCACCTTCCCGACTCCGCGGTGGGTGGCCCAGGCGACACCGGCGATCACGGTCGTCCCTGGCGCGATGCGCTCCTGCGGGGTGTCGATGCGGGTGGCGGTCTTGACCGGCCCCATCTCCGACCAGCCGCGCTGCGTCCAGTACGCCTCGTCGGCAGCGAACGTGCTCACCTTGAGCCGGTTGAGCCACTTGGTTGCACCGACGTAGCCGTACAGGCCGGGCGTGACGAGCCGGGCAGGGAAGCCGTGCACCTGGGTGAGCGGCTGGCCGTCCATGGCGATCGCGATCATCGCGTCCCTGCCGTCCAGCAGCACGGCCAGCGGCGTGCTGGCGGTGAAGCCGTCGACCGAGGAGCTCAACACCTGGTCGGCCGCTGCGTCCGGCTGGGCGCGACGCAGCAGGTCGGCCACGCGCACACCGAGGAACCGCGTGCTGCCGCAGTACGGGCCGCCGATCGGGTTGGAGACGCAGGTGAGGGTGATGTCGCGCTCGATCATCGGCATCGCCAGCAGCTCAGCCCAGGTGATCTTGTACGGCGCGGCCACCATGCCGTCCACCTGCAGGGTCCACGTGTCCGTCGACACCCGCGGCAGCGCGAGGGCGGTGTCGATGCGGTAGAAGTCCTCGATCGGGGTCCGCAGGGGCGACACATCCGGCACGGTCGCCTCGAGGCCTGCCGGCAGCGCAGGCGCGGGAGTGGCCGCCGTGGGAATGGCCACCGGCGTGCTCGCCGTTGGCTCGACCGTCCCGCCGGAGACCGCGGCGGCGGCGCCCACTGCCACCACCCCGGCGGCACCGGTGAGCAGGACGCGACGGTCGATGCCCCGGCGCGTGTCCGGCTCCTGGCCTGGGCGGTCGGCGAGCCAGCGCAGTTCGAGCCGCAGCACGCCCATCGCCACCGCCGTCCCGACGATGCTGGGCAGCCAATCGAGCGGTCCGGACGCGGGACGTGTCGCGGCGGCCAGGACTCCGACCAGCCCGACTGCGGCGAACACCCCGTAGCCAACCCCTGCCCGGCGAACAGCCAGCACTCCGGCGATGGCGGAGAGCACAGCGACGCCCAGCACGACGGTGCCGATCAGCACGGCCTTGTCAGCGGTACCGAGGGTGGCAACGGCCCATTCCTTCAGCGGGGTGGGCACGCGGTCGACGATCGCAGCACCCACGGCGACGATCGGAGCGGCCGCAGGGTTCACCACGAGGGCGACGAGCTGGCCGGCTGCGGCAGCGAGTGCTGCGGCCGCAATCCCGGCGACGGCCGAACCGGTTCTGCTCACCTTGCCAGTATTGCCACCTGGCTAGGCCGAACCGGGCGCAGCGGACCGGGCACTGTTGCCCATGGGACGAGGCGACCCGGTTGACCACCACGCTGACCGAACGATGGCCCAACCCCAGGCCCAACCCCAGGCCCGTCACCCGTCCCGGGACCACCCCGGAGAGACCGCCAGTCCTGATACGTTCGACTCCCGCCGTCCATGGGAGGAAGCAATGACGCCACCACTTCGTATCGGGATCCTCGGTGCCGCGCGGATCGCCGGCCGGGCCGTCGTCGATCCGGCGAAGGCGCTGGGCCACGAACTGGTGGCCGTCGCCGCCCGTGACCTCGGACGCGCGCAGGCCTACGCCGCGGAGCACGGCATCGCCAAGGCGTACGGCAGCTACGAGGAACTCCTTGCCGATCCCGACGTCGAGGTGGTCTACAACCCGAGCCCCAACAGCGAGCACGCCCGCTGGAACCTCGCTGCCCTGCGCGCGGGCAAGCACGTGCTGTCGGAGAAGCCGTTCGCTAGCAACACGGCCGAGGCCCGGCTGGTCGCCGCCGAGCCCAACTCGAATGGGTTGGTGATCTTCGAAGGCTTCCATTACCGCTACCACCCGACCTACCTGCGGCTGCTGGAGCTGGTCGGCTCAGGCGCGATCGGTGAGGTCACGCGGCTCGACGTGCACATGAAGTTCGACTGCGACGACCTCAGCGACATCCGCTGGTCGTGGCCGCTGTCGGGCGGCTCGCTGATGGACCTGGGCTGCTACCACCTGCACGTGGCCCGCGACATCGCCGGCGTGCTGGGTGGCGAGCTGCGCCTGGTGAGCGCTGTCGCAACCGGCCACGAGGGCATCGACCCGCGGGTGGACGCGACAGCAGCGATCGAAGCCGTGCTGCCCAACGGGGCCACCGCGCTCCTCGAATCCAGCCTCGAAGGGCCGGACGACACCTCGATCCTTGTCACCGGGACGAGCGGCATGATCCGCCAGCCCAACTTCATCAACCTCACCGAGGACGACCGGCTGATCATCACCGTGGACGGGGTGGAGACCGTCGAGCACCACGGGACCGTTTCCACCTACACCCACCAGCTGCGTGTTGTCGACGCCGCGATCCGCGATGGCGCAGCTTTCCCGACCGGCCTTGAGAACGCCATCACCAACATGGCGACCATCGACGAGTGCTACCGGCTAGCGGGCCTCCCGCTGCGGGAGTCCACCCTCTCCTGACCAGGGCCGCCAGCCACGTCCGCTCGCTCAGGCCATCCCCGCGCCCTCCACCCCAGATGCCCCCGAAACGGAAGTCCGCCCCCGGAATTTCGGGGGCGGACTTCCGTTTCGGGGGCGTCTGGTCCGGTGGCCTACTTGACGACCTTCACGGTCAACTTCTGCTTGGCGGCGACGAGCTTGGAGTTGCCGAGGTAACGGACCTCGATGCGGTGCGTCCCGGTCTTGCCGATCTTCGGCAGCGTGAATCGGGTCTGCCCCTTGTCGTCGGTGTCCATCATGATCGTGGTGAGGCGCTTGCCGTCCAGATAGAACTGCACCTTGCCGTACGCCACGACGGTGGGGACGGACGTGGCGATCGCAGCGCGTACCACCACCCGCGTCTTCGCCTTGTGGATGGTCTTCGTCGACAGCGCGACGCCAACGCTGCTGGTGGCCTTTCGGATCTCGCACCCGAACGACGCGGACTTGCTCACCCCGGACGCGGCGTAGCTGACCTTCACCGATACCGGGCCGACCTTGCCCGAGCTGAAGCCGGAGAAGGTGGCGCTGCTGGTAACCGTCCGGGTGTAGCGGCCCTTGTTGTAGAGGGCTGTGACCACAACGCCCGACGTGCTGAGCTTCTGCCCCACCTGGTAGGTGCAGGTCGCCGGCGGCACGACGGAGATCGAGGTCAGCTCGGCCTTGGCCGGCGGCGAGGCGACCATCGCCTTGTACCGGGTGAGGACGCCGAACACGCTGGCCACGTTGCTGGCGATGATGGTGTGGGTGGCTGCCGGGACGGGGCCGCGGCTGGCGATCTTGCTGTCGGAGAACGCTACGTCCGACACCGACCTGAGCGTCCACGGCTTGCCCGTCCGCTCCTGGATGCCCACCTTTGCCGCGTTGAACAGGATGGTGGCGCGCCGGATGTGGGAGGCGTCCGAAACGAGCGTATAGCTGGTGAACTCGGGGTGGTCGAGCAGGATCGCCATCGAGTTCGTTGCGTTGCTGACCGTGCTGGCCGACGTGGACTCGCGCAGGATGCGGCTCTTCTTGATGCCCTTGTCCATCAGCCAATCCGCCATCACCGCCGCCTCGGTGTGACCGTTGCGCTTCGCCCCGCCAGACACCAGCACCTTCGAGGCCGGGTACTTGCCCAGCGCAGCAAGGGCCACCTTCAGCCGTCGTGACGTCTTCACGGTGACGCGGCCCGACTTCGTCAGCGCCGAGCCGAGCACCACGAACACGTGGCCCTTGGCGGGCAGGCCTTTCGGCGTGGTGGTGTGGATCTTCAGGCCCTTGTTGGCGACGTCCCACGAGGCAAGGAAGTCGGTCCACAGCCCGGCCTTCCAGGAAGAGATCGCGGCCAGCGAACTGACCGCCAGCTCGCGCTGGTCGATGTTGCGGGTCTTCTCGAAGTAGATCGCCTGCACCCGCAGGTCGGTCGCGGACGCTGTCGGCATCACCGGCGCTGTGGCCGCGTGGGCGGCGGGGACGGATTCGAAACCGACCGACAGCAGCATCACGAGAACCGTCGCGAGGGCGGCTGCGGTGCGGGTGTGCCGGGACATGGCTGGGATCCTCCGGGGGCGAGGTGGCTACTGCGTTCGTCACCGGCAGTGTCACACCGACCTACGTCCCGGCGCCTGTCTACTTGAGGGTTTGGGGGGTGCATGGTTGAGGCTTCACACCGCGGTTCCCGCAGTTGCGGAGTGCTCATTCCGGATCCTGCCAACGCGGGCCAACCTGGGGTTGGGTGGGCTGGCAGGCTGTAGTCGTCGACAAGGAGAGCGCATGTACCCCTTTGAAGCCGAAGCCCGCAAGCCCCGGCGTGCCCGCAACCTCGCCACTACCGGCGGGCTGGTCGCCGCAGCAGCCACCGCCGGATCGCTGGCCACCGAGCCGGACGGGAGTTGGTACCGGGGCCTGGACAAGCCATCCTGGCAGCCGCCGCCGGAGGCGTTCCCGATCGTGTGGACCACCCTGTACGCCGACATCGCCGTCACGTCGGCGGCCGTCCTTAACGAGCTGGACCGCCGCGGAGCGACCGACCAGGCCGCGGACTTCCGCAAGGCGCTGGCGGGCAACCTGGCGCTGAACGGCGGCTGGAGCTGGTTGTTCTTCCGCGGCCACAACCTGCCCGCGTCCACGCTTGGCGCCGGGGTGCTCGCGCTGAACAGCCTGCGCCTGGTTCGTCGCGCAGGCAGCGTCGACCGCCGCTTCGGCTGGGCCCTTGCCCCCTACGCCCTCTGGACTGCGTTCGCGACCGTCCTCGCGGGAGTGGTCTGGTCGCTCAACCCCGACCGCGACTGACCCTCGTGACGCTCAGGGTCCAGATGCTGGCTGAGCCCAAACGCTGGCTGAGCTAGTCGAAGCCCCCGTACTAGCGGATCCGCACTGAGGAGGAGAGCGAGACCTTTGTCGTGTAGCCCCTCCGCGTCGCGGTCACCTGCAGTTGCAACCGGTGGCGGCGGTCGGCGGCCCTGAGCCGGTACGTGGAGCCGGTGGCACCGGTGATCGGATGGCCGTCGCGGAGCCACTGCCGCGCCAGGGACGGGGCGGGCGACCACTTCCCCGTCTTCGCGGTCAGCTTGTGCCCGACCGTGCGCGTCCCGGTCACGGAGGGCTTGGTGCGAACGCGCAGCGCGCCGGCCGTGATCCGCAGCAGCGCGGAGGTGACCGTGGCGGGGCTGTAGCCAGTGCGGCTCGCGGACACCTCGAAGGTCAGGTCGTGGCCGACATCGGAAGCGGTCGTGCGGTACTGCGATGCGGTGGCCGCGGCGATCGGCTGGCCGTCGCGCAGCCACCGCTTGGCGAGGGTGGCCGTCGTCGACCACGAGCCGGGAGCGCCGGTGAGCACCCTGTCGATGGTGGGGGTGCCTGTGATCGCGGGCCTCTTCGTGAGGGTCAGGGCCAGCAGGACCGGATTGGGAACTTGCTCGGTGACTGCCGCGGCGGCATCCACGATCCCGGCGCCGCACACGCTCGCATCACAGGTCGTGCCGAGCGGTGAGGCGGTCTTCCGCAGGATGGCGACGATCTGGTCGGGGGTCAGGGATTTGTGTACCGACTTGAGCAGCGCAACCACCCCGGAAACATGCGGCGCAGCCATCGACGTGCCCTGCATGAACACATAGGCCGGCACGACGAGCCCTCTGGGGTCGTGCCAGGACGAAAGGATGTAGCCGACCCGACCAGTTGCGGGGACGACGCTGCTCGACCCGCCGGGGGCGGCGATGGTCACCGGTATCGCCTCCGTGCCGTAGTTGCTGTAGCTCGCGAGCACACCGGTGGCACCGGTTGCGGCGACCCGGATGACGCCCTTGCAGTTGGCGGGTTCGGATGTGGCGACCGGTTGGGTCTCGTTGCCGGCCGCCACCACGACCACGACACCCTTGGCGACCACGGCGTTGACAGTCTGTTGCATTGCGTAGGAGCAGGGTCCCGCGCCGCCGAGCGACAAGTTGAGAACGTCGTCCGGCGTCGGGTTCGCCGCTATTCCGGGGACAGCAAGGCCCGCGCCCCAGCGCATCGCCGCCATGATGTCAGCCTCGCTGCCGCCACCCTCGCCGAGGGCGCGCAGTGGCTGCATCCGAACGCCCGGAGCCGTGCCGACAACACCCTGCCCATCGAGGCGCGCACCGATGATCCCGGCGACGTGCGTGCCGTGAAAGGAGTAGTCGAAGTAGCGGTCTGTCGGGTCTGCGTCCCTGCCGTCACCGTCGTGTGAGGCGACCGTGTTGGTGATGAAGTCATAGCCAGGCACGACATTGCCGCCGACGATCAGCGTGCTGGAGGCGGTCAGGTCAGGGTGTGCGGTGATGCCGGTGTCAATGATCCCCACAACGGCACCAGCGCCGGTGCTCCGCGACCACGCCTGCGGCGCCCTGATGCCCCACGCGCTGCCCAGGTTCCACTGGTAGGACCAGTACTGCTCACCGGTCGGGTCGCCCGAAATCGTCACATGAAAGGTGATGCTCGGCTCGGCGGCCGTCACCCCGGCTTCGTCCTCGATCGCGTCCCCGAGCTGGGCCTGTTCGCTGCCGGTGAGGTTGGTGTCGAAGGTGACCGCCACCATCCCGGGGCTGATCGGGGTGACTGACTTCACGTCAGCGTCCGCGATGGCCTGCGCGGCATCCGCCACGGCGGCGCTGGCCGCCGCAGCCGGGTCGGCCTGGCTGTGGTCGAAGGTGACGATGATGGTATCGGTGCGGGCGCCGCCGGACGTGTGCGTGGTGTTGTCGATCACCGGAATGTCGGGGGTCGGCTCCGCGCGGCTACTGGCGGCAGGGAAGCACGCGAACGCGAGCACGGCGACGAAGGCCGTGGCGAGGCCGAGGGTGCGGGGGGTATGCATTTGTGGTGTGCTCCTGGCGGGGGGCGGGACTTCTTCTGGCATTGAATCAGCCCGAAGCAGCCCCACCCAGTCCCACCGGGAGTGACACCACGGTCTACGCGGAGAGGCGGGACGTGCTGCGCCCGGAGGGACGCCGACGGCCGCCGGTGCCCTGACGGGACAGCCGCACGACGGAGTCGCCACGGTTGCTCGCGGTCACGAAGCCACGGTCTCCCCCACCACGCGGGCTCGAAGCCTTGGGGGCTGCGGAGCGCGACCCCATGGAATTCGAGCGGCCGGAATTCGACCGGGTCGAGTTCGACCGGCGCGGCTGCTGCACCTGTTCCTGGCCCTTGCGGGACGCGGCGGACGGGGCTTCACTCGGGGCGATCGGTGCGGCCTGGCTACCGACCAGCGCCATCACCTGCGCGTCCCCGGACTGCACGGACGAGGGCTGCGCGGTGATCTTCGCTGCGCGGGCCATGGCCTGGAAGTCCCTGCGCTGCTCAGGAAGCACGAGGGTGATCACGTCGCCCTCGTTGCCGGCGCGGGCGGTGCGTCCGGAACGGTGCAGGTAGGCCTTGTGCTCTGCCGGCGGGTCGACGTGGACGACCAGGTCGATGTCGTCGACGTGGATGCCGCGGGCGGCGATGTCGGTGGCCACCATGACCCGGACCTTGCCGTCGGCGAAGGCCTGCAGGCCACGCTCGCGGGCGTTCTGGGAGAGGTTGCCGTGCAGTTCGACGGCCGGGATGCCGTCGGCAGTCAGCTCACGGGCCAGCTTGCGGGCTTGGTGCTTGGTGCGGGTGAACAGAAGGCGACGGCTGGCGCCGCCGGCCAGTTCGTGGATGATCTGCTTCTTCTGGGACGCGTCGCGCACCAGGAACACGTGGTGGCTCATCTCTCCCACGGGCGAGTCCTCGCTGTCGACGCTGTGTACCAGCGGCCGGCTGAGGAAGCGCTTGACGAGCTTGTCGACGCCGCTGTCCAGGGTCGCGGAGAACATCATGCGCTGGCCGCCGGCCGGAGTGGCGGCGAGGATGCGCGTGACGCCGGGGAGGAAGCCGAGGTCGGCCATGTGGTCGGCCTCGTCGAGGATGGTGATCGCGACGGCGTCCAGGTGGACGGCGCCCTGCTTCATCAGGTCCTCGAGGCGTCCGGGCGTGGCCACGACGATGTCGACGCCGCGTCGCAGCTGCTGCACCTGGCTGTGCTGGCTGACGCCGCCGAAGATGGTCATCACCTTCAGGCCGGCGGCTGCCGCCATCGGCTCGATGACCTCATGGATCTGGTTGGCCAGCTCGCGGGTCGGGGCAAGGATCAGGCCACGCGGGCGGCCGGGCTGGGTGCGTCCCTCGACACGGGACGGGACGAGACGCGCCAGGCGAGCCACCAGCGGCAGCGCGAAGGCGAGGGTCTTGCCGGAACCGGTGCGGCCGCGGCCGAGCACGTCCTTGCCGGCGAGCGTGTCGGGCAGGGTGGCGGTCTGGATGGGGAACGGGGAGGTGATTCCGCGCTTGGTGAGGGGGCTCACCAGGACTGCGGGGACGCCCAGCTCCACAAAGGTCGCCGGGACAGTATTGGTTTGTGACAAGGGAAAGACTGCTCTCTGAAGATTGGTTCACCACGGTCCAAGTCCGTTCGCGTCCCTGGTGGCTGAGCCACCCGCGCGCTGCGAAGTGTGGTGCGATGCTGGGCAGCGACTACCGCGCCCTGTCAACGAGTATCGCACAGACCCCCCACCCGGCCGATTTGGGGACGGTTCCCATCTCGGTCCACCACCCCGCCTGACCCGAAATCGGGAACGGTTCCTGGTCCGGTCCAGTCCGCCGGATAGTCTCGGGACGGCCATCCGAGATCCTGAGGAGCATCCTGTGGCAGACAACCTGAACCTCGCCGGCGACGACCCGACCGGCTACCAGGCCGCGGAGGCCCAGGCGGAGTCGCACGGACACCGACTCAACAGCCTTCGCGCTGCCGTGCTCGGCGCCAACGACGGCATCGTCTCCACCGCCGGCATCGTGATCGGCGTTGCCGGCGCCACTCTCGAGGCGTTCACCATCCTTGCTGCAGGCATCGCCGGCCTCACCGCCGGTGCGCTGTCGATGGCGGTCGGCGAGTATGTCTCGGTCAGCGCCCAGCGCGACACCGAGAAGGCCCTGCTGGACAAGGAACGCCGAGAGCTCGAAGAGATGCCGGAGGAGGAGCTCGCAGAACTGGCCGGGCTGTACGAGGCGAAGGGCCTCAAGCCCGATCTTGCGCTCGAGGTCGCGACCCAGTTGCACGCCCATGACGCCCTGGGCGCACACGCGGAGACCGAACTCGGGATCGACCCGAACGAACTCACCAGCCCGTGGGTCGCTGCTGTGTCGTCGGCGGTCTCGTTCACGATCGGCTCGATCCTGCCGCTGGTCGCGATCATCTTCGCCCCGACGGATCTCAAGATCATTGTCACCGTCGCCGCGGTCGCCCTGGCCCTTGTCACCACCGGCTACCTCAGCGCGCGCGTCGGCGGGACCCCGATCCTGCGTGCCATCCTGCGCAACCTCGTCGGTGGGTTGCTGGCCATGGGCATCACCTACTGGATCGGACGCCTGGTCGGCCATACCCTCGGCTAACCCGCCTGGTGGAGGCGTTGGCCGCGGACGAAGACCGCGACCACCCGGGACGGATCGCGCAGAACCTCGGGACGGCGCGGGTCGGCGTTGAAGCAGACAAGATCAGCGGGTGCGCCCGGCCGGATCACTCCCAGGTCGCGGCGGCCGAGCAGGCGGGCACCCCCGGCGGTGCCGGCCAGCAGCGCAGTGTCGACGGGCACTCCGGCCTCGATCAGCGCGGCCAGTTCGTGCAGGTTCCGGCCGTGCTGGGTGTCGAGGCCCGCGTCGGTGCCCATCGCCAGTTGCACCCCCGCCTCCAGGCAGCGGCGGACGGCGAGCGGCTGCGCCTCGACGGCCCGACGCGCGGCCGGTGCGAGCCCGGAAGGCAGCGCACCGAACTCTGCCATCGACAGCACGTCGGTATAGATCCACACCGTGGGCACCACGAACGCGCCCCGGTCGGCGGCGAGCCGGCACTGCTCATCGCTGATCAGCACGGCGTGCTCGATGCTGGCCGCCCCGCTGTCCAAGGCCCAGGTGAGGGCGTCCCCGCCCCACGCGTGCACCATCACCGGCAGGTTGGCGTGGGCTGCCGCGACGTGGATCGCCTTGAGCTCAAGCGCGTCGAACACCGGGTCCAGCACCCGCTCCCCCGCCCCGACACCACCGGTGGCAAGCACCTTGATCCAGGACGCACCGGCCTCGGCCAGCTGCTGCACCCGACTCCGCAGGTGGGCCGGGCCGCGGGCGTCCGCTGGCCCGAGCATCTGGACGCTGAGCGCCGCCCGCAGCCCGCCGAGCTCCTGCGCCAGGGTTACGGTGAGCCCGCCGGCGTCCCGGATGCTGGTGACCCCTGCGGCCAGCGTCCGGGCTGCGTTCAACTGCACGTCGCGGGCCTGTTCTTCTGGGCTGCGGCGCTCGCGATCGGCGGCATCGAAGGCCCGCCAGGCGAGGTGGGTGTGGGCGTCGACGAAGCCCGGCGTCAGCCACATGCCGGTGGCATCGGTCCGGAGAGCGGCCGCACCAGAGTCGACGTCGGCGCCGAAGACGCCGTCCTTCATGATCACCGTGCCGGTGCGGAACGTGCCGTCCGTCCCGAGCACTTGCGCGTTCTCGAGCTGCACACCCTCGCGGTCGGGCTGCGCTCCCGCGGCGGCGTCCCAGGTCATGCGGTCTCCTCCCATGCTTCCATCGCAGCCTGCCGCGCCGCGGCGCCGTTCGCCGGGACGCCGAGCACCTCGGCCAGCCGGTCGACGCCACCCAGCACCGCGTCCAGGTCCGCGGCCCGGCCGAAGTGGTTGACGCGGAACAGCTCACCGGCCAGCGGCCCGTCGCCGGGAGCGAGCAGCTCACCGGGCTGCAGGACGCCGGGCAGCCCCACAGGCACAGGGTCGGGAAGCGCCACCGTCGTGCAGACCGCGGCGCGCCGTCCCTGCGCTGCCCAGGGGTGCAGCCCGAGTGCGCGGACGGCAGCGACGGTGGCGGCACGTGCCTGACGGTGCCGCCTCTCGACCGCATCGATGCCCTCGGTCTGCACCCGGCGCAACGCGGCCAGCAGCGCCCGGGTCTCCAGCACCGAAGGGGTGCCAGGTATCCGGGAGCGATCGGTGCGCAGCCACCCGTCAGCCCAGTCGAGGAGGGACAGCGCCGACCAGCGCGGCGCCGCAGGGTTGTCCTCGATGCGCCGCCACGCCCGCTCGCTGACCGCTGCCGCACTCACTCCGGCGGGCCCGGCAAGCGCCTTCTGACCGCCGATGACGGCAACGTCGATGCCCCAGTCGTCGACAGCGATGGGTTCGGCGCCGATCGCCGCGACCGCATCCACCACCGTCAGGACGCCCACGTCGCGGGCAACCCCCACCAGCCCAACCAGATCGAGGTTCGCCCCCGTCGCTGCCTCGGCCTGGGTCAGGGCGGCGGTGTCCATGCCCAGGAGCGCTTCCCGGAAAGAGGTCTCCGACAAGCCCTGATGGCCAACCACCAGGTCGAAGACCTCCGCGCCAGTCCGCCGCAGCCACCCTCCGAACAGCGAACCGTACGGCCCGGTGACCACGTTCAGCACGCGGTTGCCCGGTCCGGCGACGCTACTGGCCGCGGCCTCGAGCAGCGTGACCGCCTCCGCCTGGCACAGCACCAGCGACCCGCTGGTGCGCAGCGTCAGAGCGAGCAGCTGTTCCAGCTCCACCACCTCGGCCGGCTGCAGGACGGGCTGGTCCAGCAGGGCTTCCGCGGCAAGGGCACTCACCGGGCCTCCTTCACGATGCGGGGCACGGCTTCGAGAAGTGCGCGGCTGTAGGGGTGCTCGGGGTGGGTGAAGAACCGGCCGGCCGGGGCGACCTCCACCAGCCGCCCGCCCTGCAGCACGGCGATGTCGTCGCAGACGGCGTTGATCACCGAGAGGTCGTGGGAGATGAAGAGCGTCGCAAGGTTCATCTGCGCCGACAGCCCTGACAACAGCTCCAACACCGTCTTCTGCACCGACACGTCCAGCGAACTGGTGGGCTCGTCTGCCACCAGCACGGCCGGCTCGACGGACAGCGCCCGCGCAATCGCGATCCGCTGCCGCTGCCCGCCGGAGAACTGCCGCGGATACCGGTCGAGGGCCTCGGCCTCCAGCCCGACCAACCCCAGCAGCTCGGCGGACCGCGCGCGACGCTGGGTCCGGTCACCGCCGAGGTGATGGGCGCGGAGGAGCTCATCCAGCACAGAACCGATGGTCAGCGCCGGGTTCAGCGAGGCGAAGGGGTCCTGCCGCACCAGCTGGATGGCGCGGCGCTCGTCGCGGCTCCGGCGCCCGGAGCGCAGCTCCACCCCGTCCAGCCGGATACTCCCCGACACCAGGGCAACCGACCCGACGATCGCCCGGGCCAGCGTGGTCTTGCCCGAGCCCGACTCCCCCACCAGCCCAACGATCCGACCGGGAGCGACCTGCAGGCTCACCGAACCGATCACCCTCGCCGACCCGTAGGCCACGCCGACGTCGACCAACTCCAGGCCGCTACTCACCGCCCACCTCCGCGAGAGCCGGCAGCGGCAACACGGCGTCCACGAGGGCTTTCGTATACGCGTGCGTCGGCCGGTTCACGATGTCGGCGGTGAGCCCGGTCTCCACCAGCACCCCGTCGCGGAACACGACCACGCGGTCGCACAGCGAGGCCACGACGGCCAGGTCGTGGCTGACGAACAGCAGCGACAGTCCGCGGCTGGCCCGCAGCTCGGCCAGCAGGGCGAGCACCTCGGCCTGCACGGTCACGTCGAGGGCGGTGGTCGGTTCGTCGCACAGCAGGATGTCGGGCTCGGTGGCCAGTGCGATTGCCAGCAGCACCCGCTGCCGCTGCCCGCCGGAAAGCTGGTGGGGGTAGCGGCGCAGCAGGGCGTCCGGGTCGGGCAGACGGACGTCGGCGAACAGGTCCCGCGCTCGAGCCCGCGCCGAGGCCACAGATCCACCGTGATGGGCGCGGCACACCTCGGCCAGCAGGCTGCCAACCCGGGTCATCGGGTCGAGATAGCTCAGCGGGTCCTGAAAGATCATCGCCACCCGTCCGCCCACCTCGACCTGCCCGCCGCTCACACGAAGCCCTCGCGGCAACAGCCCCATCACCGCCCGCAGCGTGAGGGTCTTGCCAGAGCCCGATTCCCCCACGATGCCCAGCGCCTCGCCGGGCTCCAGCGACAGGTCGACGCCGTGCACAAGCTCGGCCTCGCCGGTGATCCGCAGCCCCGTCACGGCGAGCGCACCGCTCGACACGCTCATCGCAGCCTCCACACGTCGGCCAGCCCGTCGCCCAGCAGCGACAGCCCAACGCCGGTGGTCACCACTGCAAGACCCGGCAGGCTCGGAATCCACCACTTCGTGGCAAGGAACAGCTGCCCGTCGCTGATCATCGTGCCCCAGTCGGGGGTAGGCGGCTGCACCCCGAGCCCCAGGTAGCCAAGGGTGACGACGGCCACCATGATCAGCAGGATCTCGGTCATCAGCAGCACCACAGCCTGCGGCAGCACGTTCGGCAACAGGTGCCGCGCAACCACCCGCGGGTGCGACAAGCCGCCACCGTAGGCTGCGCCCACCCAGCCCTCGCGGCACAGCGCGCGTGTCTTGGCGCGGATCACCCGGGCCGAACTGATCCATCCGACAAGGGCGTACGCGATGAAGATGCCGTTCTCGCCGGTGCCCGTGGCGAACACGATCGCGATGATCAGCACGTAGAACGGGAACGCGACGAACGTGTCGACGATGCGCCCGATCACCCAGTCGATCCGCCCGCCGGCGTACCCGCTGACCAGCCCGACCACCAGCCCGGTGACGAACGGGATGATCACGGCCAGCACGGCGATGCGCAGGTCCGTGCGTCCGGCCCAGATCACCCGGGAGAGGATGTCGCGGCCCAGCTGGTCGGTCCCGAACCAGTGGGACGCGGACGGCGCGGCCAGGCCGTTGCCGAGGTTCTGGGTTTCCGGGTCGTAGGGCGCGACGATCGGCGCCAGCACGGCGATGACCGCCATGAACGTCAGCAGGAGGGCGCCGGTGACGAGGGCGGGGCTGCGGCGGGCGCGGCGCAGCCAGGCCGCGTTCGGACGCGGGGCCGCGACGGGCGTAATGGTGCTCATGCTGCCCGGATCCGGGGGTCGAGGGTGGCCACCAGCAGGTCTGTGACCAGCGAGATCACCACGACGCCCATCGCGCTGACCAGCGTGATGCCCTGCACCACCGGGAAGTCGCGGGTGCTGATCGAGCTGAACAGCAGCGCTCCCATGCCGTTGATGGCGAACACCTTCTCGATCACCAGCGTCCCGCCCAGCAGGTAGGCCACGTTCACCCCCAGCAACGACAGGGCAGGGACCGCGGCGTTACGCAGTACGTGCCGGACAAGGATGCCGGTCGCGCCCAGCCGGGCGGCGTGCAGCGTGACCACGAAGTCGGCGTCCAGCACTTCGAGAAGCTGCTCGCGCAGCGAACGTATCAGCGGTGGCGACATGCCCAGCGCAACGGTGAGCGCGGGCAGGATCAGGCTGCGCAGGGGGTCGGTGGGGCTGGCGCCGATGCCGCCGACCGGCAGCCACCGCAGCGCCACCCCGAACACCAGGATCAGGATCAGTCCCACCCAGAAGGCCGGCATCGCCATGCCGATGGTCGGGAAGATCCGCACCACATGGTCGAGCGGCCCGTCCTTGTGGGTGGCGGCGACGAGAGCCAGGGGAACGGCGATCAGCACCGTGAACAGCACGGCCAGGCCCACCAGCAGCAGCGTCACCGGGACGCGCGTCAGGATCAGCCCGAGCACCGGCTGGTCGGTGACCAGGGAATGCCCGATGTCGGCGCGGGTGAACACCCCCACCAGATAGCTCAGGAGTTGCTGGCCGATCGGCAGGTTCAGCCCGAGTTGCTCGCGCAGGGCGTCGATCGATGCCGTGGTGGCCTGCTCGCCGAGGATCATCCGGGCCGGGTCCCCAGGGACGATCCGCAGCAGCAGGAAGACACACACCACCACGCCAAGGGCCACCGGGATGGCGGCGAGCAGTGAGCGTCCGAACCAGCGCATGTGCAGATTGTCGTCCCTGGGGGGCCTGGTTACTTCTGTAGCCAGACGTCCTGGAAGAGAACGCTGCCGTTGATCCGCGGCGTAAGGCCGTGGACGGACGCCAGCGACGCCACCACGTTCCTCGTGTTGTAGATCGGAATGTAGGGCACCTCGTCGGCAAGGATCTGCTGGATCTCGGCGTAGATTCCTGCCCGCGCATCACCGTCGGGGGTGACCCGACCCTGCTCGGCCAGCTTGGTGACCAAGTCGCTCGTGTAGTGCGTCCAGAACGACTTGCTGAAACCATTCGGGTCCGTCTGGAAGGCGATCAGCCCGTTCGGGTCGGGCGCGTCGCTCTGCCCGGAGTTGATCATCGCGTCGAACTTGTACGCGAAGAACCGCTCGCGGAAGGCGTTGAGCTCGATCGCCTCGATCTTGAGGGTGATGCCCAGCGGCTTGACGGCCTCCTGGATGATCTGGGCCTCCTGCGCGCGAACGGAGTTGCCGGACGCGATCAGCAGGGTGGCGGTGAAGCCCTGCGGGAACTTCGACGCGGCCAGTTCGGTCAACGCCCTGGCCGGGTCGTTGTCGAGGGCCTTGACGTCGGCGGAGTACTGGATGGTCGGCGGGATCAGCGTCTTCACCGTCTGGGCCGCGCCGAAGGTGACGGCCTGCGTGATGCCGTCCCGGTTGAGAGCGAGGGCGATGGCCCGGCGGACGTGCGGGTCGGCGAAGTACTGGTTCTGGGTGTTGAAGAAGACCTGCTCCACCTCCCAGGAGCCCAGCTGGGAAACGGTGACGTTCTGGTCGCTGCTGAGCTGCGAAATGGTGGCCGGGGCCACAGCTTCAATGCCGGAGAGTTGGCCGGCCTGCAGCTGCTGGATGCGCTGGGTGTCGTCGGCCACCACCTTGTAGACCAGCTTGTCGGCGTACGGCTTGCCTGCCTGCCAGTAATGGGTGTTGGCGGTGAAGGTGGTGTCGCCGCTCGGGTCCCAGGCGTCGACGACCCACGGGCCGGTGCCGATGGGCTTGGCGAAGAACTCCTTCTCCGTCAACCCGGCGAAGTCCTTCGGGAACACGCCGTTGGAGAAACCGGACAGCTCGGAAAGGAACGGGGTGTAGGCGTTCTTGAGCGTGATGGTGAGGGTCTGGTCGTCGGTGGCTGCGATCTTGGCGATCGGCGCCTCCAGCGGCAGCGGGCCCTGCACCTTGATGTGCCGATCGAGGGAGAACTTGGCATCGGCCGCGGTCACCGGGGTGCCGTCGGAGAACTGCAGGCCGCTGCGCAGGGTGAAGGTGTAGGTGAGCTGGTCGTCGCTCACCGTCCACTTCTCGGCCAGCCAGGGAATGATCTTGCCCTCGGTGTCGAAGGAGACCAGCGGCTCGAACACCTTGTCGATGGCGAAGGCGTTGTTGGCTGTGATCTGGTTGTTCAGGTCGAAGGACGTGGTGGCAGCTGCCCGTCCGAAGGTGATGGTGCCGCCCTTGGCCGGGGTGGCGGCAGCGGTCGCGCTGGCCGAGCCCGCGGTGGTGGCGGCCGGCGCTGCGGAGCAGGCTGCGAGCGAGATCAGGGCTACGGCTGCTGCGGCAAGCAGCGCGATCCGACGTCGGCGTGTGTTGAGCGAGGACATGGTCACTTCCTGGTCAGTCAGTTACTTGGTTTCAACGATGGAGAGTCGGGATTCGATCCCACACGATCCCTGAGCCTCACGAAGGGTCGGGCGAGGGAACGTGCCCTGAGCGTCAGGTTTCGATCCCTGAGCCTCAGGTTTCGATCCCTGAGCCTGACGAAGGGTCGGGCATGGCAGCCCACGGTTGGCTCGATCAGCAACAACAACAGCCGACACGGAACAGGGCCACGGACAGGCCGCACATTCGGTCGCTACGCATGCGCAGAGGATAGGTGCATAGCGCCGCTCGGGCCAAGTCGCGGTAAGCACAACTCCCGGGAGGTGTCCCGGCGTCCGCCGTGCCGATAATGACCGCAGACGAGTCCGCGGGGGGCCGAGCTGTGTTGAGGACGGAAATCCTCGCGGGCCGGACCCGGGCCGAGGAGTCGACATGCGCACTGAGATCGAGCCGCTGCACGTTCATGTCCAGGTGGTGCACGCCGGCGGTGGAGCGCCGCTCGGCAACGTCCTTGTCGAGGTGCTGCCCGAGGGCGCGTCCGGGGTGGCCGCGCAGGCCCTCACCGGTGCCGACGGGCTGGCGCAGCTGGAGGTTCCAGCAGACCTCTGGAACCAGCAGCTGTCCATCCGGGTCGCCGGCGAGGCCGGCCCGGGTGTCACCCTCTCCCGCGAAGAACTGAACGGCGAGGCGACAGCGCTCCTGAGCGTCGCAGCCGGCGACGGGTTCGCGCAGGGCAGCCTCGAACTGCTGGCCGACCAGTTGGTGGCCACCCGACGGGTGCGCGCCGATGACCTGGCCAGCGACCTGGCCGCCCCCGCCTCCGACAGTGTCGTGAGGCTGCTGCCCGCAGCGGATCGGGCGCGGCTGCTCGAGCAGCTGGAGCGAGGGCTACAGCGCACCTCCGGCAACACTGCCGGCGACGTCCACCTCGTCGACCCGGACGCGTTGCGCAAGGGTCGGGTGAAGCTGGTGCCCTTCCGTGACGTGCAGAAGGGCCTTGAGGTGCAGCCGGCTCCGAACCTCGACCTCGATCTGGACCAGTTCACCAGGCCAGGGGTGGGCTGGGAGTTGTTCGGTTGGTCGCTGCCGGACGACCAGTCCTATCGCGACTACCTGCGCTCGGTACTTGTCCTGTTCATCCACCAGCAGAAGCTGGGCGTGGACGCCGACCCGTCCACCTTCGCCGGCATCGTCGAAACCCAGCTGCTGCGCCGGTTCTTCCAGGACTTCCGGACTCCCAACCGGGTTGAGGTGCCGCTCAACCGCCTGCTGCTGCCGATCGTCACCACCATCCTGACCACACCGGCATCGCCGGGACTCGGGTTCGGCGTCCCACTGGCCTCGGTGCCGGCGCAGGGGACGCGCACCGACCGGCAACAGCTGGACGCCCTGCTGGCGCTGGCGCCGGTGAGCGTGCAGGAGTTCGCGAACCGGTACCGGCTGCCCCTCACCGAGCCCGACAGTGCCACCTCCACCCCGGTTCTGCTCAACATCCACACCCTGTCGAGGGTGCTCAGCGACACGGCACAGGGGCCCCTCGAACCGGCGGGGAACCTGGCCGATCCCCAGTTCCCCGGTCTTCAGGACAAACCGATCCTGTGGAAGGAGGTCGTGGGCTCTGCCCCGTTCTTCCTGCGCTTCGATGAGTGGCTTGCCCGCCAGCAGCCGTTCTTCGCAGAGAACCTGTTTGCGCTGCGCACCCAGGTGGAGAGCGTGGCCCGCGGCACATGGCTGACCGATCCCCGCAAGGCTTTCCTCGAGTACCACAAGGGGTTGCCGCTCATCCAGAGCATGGGGTCCTACAACGGCTACTTCAACACCATGGACGAAGTGCACCGCTCGGCGACGTTCCTGCTGGCCTACGGGGCGGCCGACGCCAAGCTGGCCGAGCTCGTCCAGGCGATCGACAAGGGCCAGTTCGCCACCGCCGTCCGACTCGCCGACGAGGCGCAGCAGTTGTTGGACGCTGCGTCGCCGAACCCGAAGGCGGGTGAGGTGTGGGAGCCGGAGTTCAGTTCCGGCAACTTCCCCCGACCACTCACGCTGGCCCGGCGCCGCAAGTCCAAGGTCTCCACCATCAACGAGCTCACCGGCACGCGTGGGCCGTACCTGCCCGACGGGCTCGAACGCTTCTACGAGCTGGCCCGGCCCGAGGATCTCTGGAAGGACGTGGTGCATTTCCGCATCGCGCGCGACCAGGCGACCAGGCTGCGGACCTACCAGCTGAAGTTCTGGTTGCCGATGATCCGGGCGACCATCCGCTCGGGGTTGGGCGATCTTCCCGGAGCAGTGGACGTACTGGCCGGGGTCACCGGGTTCTACATCGGCACCGGGATGCTGGGCACGGCCCCCGGAATGGTGAAGCATCCGGACATCTGGGTGACGCCGACCCGGGTTGTGGGCGGTCGGCTGCGGTGGAACGACGAGCTGGGCGACCGGCCGTACACCGCGCGGCTGGTGTACGACGATGAACGCAACCTTGAGGAGCCGTTCTCACTGACGCCGCAGCTGTGGAACGGCCACGACGTGCTCACGCCGGACCCGCCGCTGCTGCACCCGCTTGAGGAGCGGTATGCGCGCATCGTCCAGGCGGACGCGCTGCTCGCATGGGCAGAGGCGCTGTACCGCACCGATGATGCGTCCAGCCTTGAACGGGCCCGCGAACTGTACAAGGCGGTGGTGTTCCTGCACGGGGAGGATCCAGGGACCAGCGCCTACCTGCCGGCCACACCGTGGACTCCCTGGTTCGGACTCGTGGAGAACCCACGGAAGCGCAATCAGCTCGATCGGGCCCGGTTGGCGTTGCACCAGCTGGAGGCCGGGCTCAACTTCTACGGCTACAACGACGATGCGGTGCCGACGCTGAGCTATGACGCGCTGGTGGGCGCCGCCCAGCGGTGGGCCACCGGGGCGAAATCCGCCCAGACCGATTTCCTGGCCTACCTCGGACGGGTGGAGCAGCTCGACCTCGACCTGCTGGCTGCCAAGGCGCAGGAACGCAAGGCCCGGGCAACTGTTGCCATCGCTGCGGAGGTGATCGAGATCGCCAAGGCGGGCGTCGTCGTTGCCAACAAGCTGGTGACCGACGTCGAGAAGCTGATCGCTGCCAAGCAGTCCGAAATCGATGACGCCAACTCGATCTTCAGCCAGTTCAAGGACTACTTCAAGGGCATGAGTTCCAGCGTCAGTTCGATCGTCGACGTCGGCAAGTCCGCCTCCGAGGGCTACACCTCGCTCAGCACCAGCGGCGTCGGTGACGCCCTGGGGCTCGGTAGCGAGAGCGGTGCGGGTGCTGGTGCCGGCGCGGGTGCTGCGGAGACGGCCGGCCTCGGTAGCGCCATGGGTGGCCTGGGTGCGGTCGGCGGATTCGCAGCCTTCGCCGTCCTCAGCACGATCACGCTGCAGGGCATGGCCGACGCCGCCACCAAACGCCAGGGCGAACTGATGGCGCTGAAGAACGAGGCACTGCCCGCTGCGCACGCGGCTGTCCGCGTCCAGGAGCGCAACGTGACCATCGCAAACCTGCAGGGACAGATCGCCGCGACCGAGCTCGCCTATGCCCGTGACCTGGTCAACTACCAGAACGAACGGTTCCTGAACCGCGACTTCTGGGATGCGCTGGCCGGCGTCGCGCGTCGGTCGCTGCACCGCTATCTCGACCTGTCCGGGCAGGCGGCGTGGTTCGCCGAACGGGCGCTGGCCTACCGGCTGGCCACCCCGATCCGCGTGATCCGGATCGGCTACTTCGACCCACGGATGCGCGACGTCGGCGGGGTGGACCGGCTGGCGCTCGACCTTGCCGAGCTGGAAGCGGTCCGGCTCGGTGCCGCCCGCATCACCGTCCCGCTGACCCGCACCTACTCCCTTGCGCGGGACCTGCCGCTGGCCTTCGGGCAGCTGAAGGCCACCGGACGCTGCACGTTCACCCTCACGGACGACGACCTGGTGGCCGCCCACCCCGGCACCTTCGCGCACCGCATCCGGGCGGTCGACGTGGCCGTCGATGCGCCCGGCACCGTCGTGCCGACCCGCGGGATCCTCACCAACGGCGGCTTCTCGCTGCTGCGGCGGGCACCGGGAGCCCAACGCGTGCCGCTTCTGCGGTTCGCCGACGCCTACCCGATCAGCGAGTTCCGGCTGCGCAGCGACCTGGCGCTGTACGGCATGCCCGGCGAGCAGCTGCTGCCCTTCGAAGGCGCAGCCTTCACCACCACCTGGACCCTCGAATTGCCGCCGCAGGTGAACTCGGTCGGGCTGAACCGCGTCACCGACGTCCGGATCACCTTCGACGTGCAGGCCGCCTACGAGGTGCCGTCCACGGTTGCGGTGCCGCTGCCGCAACCGGCCAGCCGGGCCATGTTCGTCTCCGCCCTCGCGCTGAACGCCACTGGTCTCGCCACGCTGCGCAACGCAGCCAAGCCGGAGGCAAAGATGGTCTTCGACCTGGACCGGCTCGCCCTGCCGGAGGGTGCGACGATCACGAACCTCGCCGTCGTGCTGCCCGGTGTCGCCGGCGGGACGGTTGCAGCGAAGCTGAAGTTCGGCAGCAGCCAGGCGAAGGCCTTCCAGATCGCCGACGGCCTGGCGATGTCGAACACTGGGGTGCTGAGCGACGGCAACCCGGCCAACGTCCAGCCGCTGAACGCCGCGGCGACCGGCTCGCCCGCTCGACCCGCGACACTCACGATCACGAAGGGTGGGGATGCGTCCCGCTTGGCGAAGGCTCGAGACGCGCTGCTGTGGGTCGAGTACAGCGTGCCCTGACGCGGTCACGCCGAGCCCGGCTAGAGCAGGGAGGTGATCAGCTCCCACTCGGTCGTGGCCTGCTTCCTCAGCCCGGCGATGCTGAGGTGGCTGTAGTCGGGGGCCAGGTCATCGCGGTCAGGGTCTTCTGGAACTCGGCGTAGCTCTGTTCGTCGGACGACGAGCTGACCCTCCAGGTCGTAGACGTGGGAGCCGTCAACGGCGGCATCCGTAACCTCGCCCTCGATTCCCGGATCGACGGCGAGGAGCCTGCTGTAGATGCTCTGTACGTCCGGGTTGGTGCCAGAGGCCCAGGAGTTCGCCCGTGCATCGGTTCCCGGATTGGCAGGGTCGGAGTTGTAGCCGGTGGCGCCGGAGTGGCCGAATACGTGTTTTCGCAAGAATGCCGCCCGGAAGGCCTTATGAGGAATTCGTAGCCTCAGCAGCCCCCCTTGTGCCACAGTTATCTCCGACGAACCGATCGTGGATCGCACACCCCCCACGAGCGTTGCTTGCAACGCTCGGTCTTCTGCATTACACACCCCCTAGTAATGGAGTCGTCCGATGATCTCTACCAGCGTTGCTTCCGCCACAACACGCCCCACCGCAGAATCCGCCGTTGCACGCCGTGCACTCGGAGGCGCCTCGACGTGGTGGCACGTCGTTCGTCCGCAGTCGCGGGCTCTCCCCCGTCACGCGCTGGTCGAAGTCGGCCAGTCCTAGCGGTCGGGGCTAGGCGCCCCAGTAGTTGCCGAGGTCGGCACGGCGGGCGCTCAAGTACTCCGAGACCACAGCTGCGCCCAGGTCGTCCAGGTCAGGGTTGACCACGCGGCCGTCCACGCGGTCGGCCATCTGCCGGACGAAGCTCTCCAGGCCCGGGTCGTCCCCAAGCCGGAAGAACGTGATCCGTGCGCCCAGCCGGCGCACCCGATCGAGCTGGGCAACGGTCGCGCGCAGCGTTGGCAGGCTCGGCGGGTAGCTGAACAGTGAATCCCCGTCGGGGGCGAGGTAGGCCGTCGGCTCCCCGTCGGTGACGATCAGCACCACCGGCTGCATGGTCGGGTGCTTGCGGAACATCTGCTCAGCCAGCAGCAGGGCGTGGTGCAGGTTCGTGCCCTGCTCGCGCAGGGCCGGCAACCCGACCAGGTGCTCCACACCCACCGACTCGGCGTACCTGCCGAACGTGATCAGGTCGAGCTGGTCGCCACGCCATCGCGTCGACACCAGGTGGTGCAGCGCCAGCGCGGTGCGCTTCATCGGCAGCCAGCGTCCCTCTGCCGCCATCGAGAACGACGTGTCCGCCAGCAGCGCCACCGCCGCCTGGGTACGCGTCTCGGTCTCGACGATCTCCACATCCTCCAGCTCCACCCGGACGCGGCCGCCGGCACCAGGACGCGCGGCGTCGGAGGCATCCCGGCGCATGGCATTGAGGATGGTGCGGGTCACGTCCCAGGGCTCGGTGTCCCCGAACGCCCACTGCCGGGTGGACCCGGTCAGCTCCCCCGCCGCGCCGGAAAGCCGGGTTTCGCGCTGCCCGGTGCGTCCGCTGAGTCGGTCGGACACCTCCTGCAGGAGCGTCTTGCCCAGCTGGCGCATGGCCCGGGGCGAGAGCTTCAGGTTGCCGTCGGAGCCGCGGCTCAGGTAGCCGGCGCTCCGCAGCGCCCGCTCGAGGTCCGCCAGGGTCCGGGCCGACACGGCGGCGTCGGGGCCGAGCTGGCGCGCCAGCGCGTCGATGTCGATGTCGTCCATGCGTGCTCCGCCGTAGCCCTGGCCCAGCTGTGCGGCCAGCGAATCCAGCTCGGCCAGGTCCTGCAACACGCCGGTGCCGTCGCCCAGCCCCAGGCCCTGGTCGCCGCCGAATTGCTCCGAGCCCGACCAGTCCTCACCCGGACGCAGCGACTGCAGGTTCGCGTCCAGCTGCCCCAGTTGGGCCATCAGCTCGGGCGACCCGAACGCCTGAGCCGAGAGTTGCATCAGCTCCTGCCGCTGCTCGGGGGTCATCGAGTTCAGCATCCGCTGCGCGGCCGCAGCCCGGTTGGCGAGGGCGTCGATCAGCTCGTCGACGTTTTTCGGGTTCTCCGGGAAGAAGTCGCCGTGCTTGTCCATGAAGTCGGTGAAGTCCTGATCGGTGTCCTCGCCGCGTCGGTGCGCCTCCAGAAGTTCGTTGAGGTCCTTGAGCATCTCGGCGATCGCCTCGCGGTCGGAGTCGGTGGCGTTCTCCAGGGCCTCCTTCATGCCGGCGAAACGCTGGTCGAGCAGCTCGCGTCCCAGCAGGTCCTTGATCTTCTCGTAAGCCTCCCGCGCAGGCTTCGAGCGCCAGTCGTAGTCGGACAGCTCCCGGACGGCAGCCGCCGTCGAATCGGGCAGGTTCAAGAGCTGCATCTCCCGGAAGTCGCGATCCAGGTCGTCGAGGGTGATGTCGCGGGCGAGCTCCTTGCGTTCCTCGAGGACGGCGGTGTCCAGGAGCTCCTTCACCTCGGCCAGCGTCCCGTCCAGCTTGTTGCGGTCGAGGAGCTCGCGGCGTCTTGCCTGCACCCGTCCGGCCAGGTCGTCGAGGCCCTGCTGGCCGCGTCCGCCGCGGCGCAGGAACTCGCGCAGGGCGCGCTCGGCGGAGTAGCCGGCCATCACGTCCTCGCTGATCGCCGCCAGCGCCTCGGCGAGGTCGACAGGGGGCGCCAACGGGTCGGGACCGTCGATGTACCTGCCGTACCGGGAGCGGGGCATGCCGCCATCCTTTCTAGAGCACTGCCTATCCGTAGATCGTCTGGCCGTCGTCGGACTCCTTGGAGATCCGGCGGGCGAGGTAGAGCCCTTCGAGTGCCAGTTCGATGGCGCTGGCGCGCGTGCCGTCGGTGGTGGCGTCGAACCGTTCGCAGATCTGGTCGTACACCTCCGCGCCGTCCAGCGACGGCAGCCCGGTGAGGAACTCGCGTGCCGTCACCTGCTCACCGGTGGTGACCGTGGTGTGCCCGTCGAGCGCTCCGACCAGAGGCCCGAGGTCGATCCCGCGGAAGTGCTGACGGACGGTCTCCGCGGTGGCTGTGCGCAGCAGGTGGGCAAGGATCTCGGGCTCGCGTCCCTCCTCGCCGGATTCGAACTCGAGCTTGCCGGTGAGCACGTCGACGGCAGCCTCCAGGTCCACGATCCGCGCGACGGCCTCGGGCTCGCCGCGGGACGTGGCCCGGTGCAGCGCAGCAGCGGCGACGGTCTCGGCGCCGGCGATCGCGAACCGTGCCGACACCCCGGAGCGCTGGTTGATCGCCTGCGAGGCGCGCAGCGCCCGGGTGTAGCGGGCGAGGATGTCCATGATGGGGGCGGGGATGGCCGCCACCAGCTTGGCTTCCTGGGTGATGACGGCGATCTCGTCGTCCAGCTCGATCGGGTAGTGGGTGCGGATCTCGGCGCCGAACCGGTCCTTCAGCGGCGTGATGATGCGGCCGCGGTTGGTGTAGTCCTCGGGGTTGGCCGACGCCACCACCAGCACGTCCAGCGGCAGCCGCAGCACGTAGCCGCGAATCTGGATGTCGCGCTCCTCCATCACGTTCAGCATCGACACCTGGATGCGCTCGGCCAGGTCGGGCAGCTCGTTGATGGCAATGATGCCGCGGTGCGAGCGCGGGATCAGCCCGTAATGGATCGTCTCGGGGTCGCCCAGCTGGCGTCCCTCTGCCACCTTCATCGGGTCGACGTCGCCGACCAGGTCGGCCACCGACGTGTCGGGGGTGGCGAGCTTCTCCGAGTACCGCTCGGACCGATGCCGCCAAGAGATCGGCAATTGATCGCCCTCGGCGGCAGCCCTGCGACGGGACGCGGGCGTGATCGGGTCGTAGGGATGCTCGCCCAGCTCCGCGCCGTCGATCACCGGCGTCCACTCGTCGAGCAGGCCCACCATCGAGCGCAGCAGCCGGGTCTTGCCCTGCCCGCGCTCGCCCAGCAGGACGACGTCGTGGCCGGCGATCAGGGCGCGTTCCAGCTGCGGCAGCACGGTGCGGCTGAAGCCGTGCATGCCGGGCCACGGGTTCTCTCCGGCGGCGAGTTTGGCCAGCAGGTTGTCGCGGATCTCGGTGTGCAGGTGCCTGTGCACGTGGCCGGAGGCGCGCAGTTCGCCGAGGGTTCGGATGGCAGGGGGTTCACTCACAGCTTCACGCTAACCCCGCACACCAACACTGGGGATGGGCAAACTCCTGCCCACTTGCGCAAATGGACCCAGGAGCTACGCTCCACGCCATGGCAACCCGGAAGGCGCCGCCGAGCACGCTCGTGCTTCTCGTGCGGCACGGCGCCACCCCGACAACAGGGCAGGTGATGCCTGGACGCGCGCCCGGCCTGCACCTTTCCGAAGCCGGCTTGGCCCAGGCCGCAGCGGTGGCCGAACGCCTTGCGACCCTGAAGCTCGACGCGATCTACTGCTCGCCGCTGGAGCGTGCCTGCGAGACGGCGGCTCCCACTGCCGCAGCGACGGGGCTGGTCCCGATCGAGGAGCCGGGCCTGCTGGAGGCCGACGTGGGCGAGTGGACGGGCCAGTCGCTGGCCTCGCTGGCCAGGCTCAAGGAGTGGCGCGGTGTGCACGGTTCGCCGTCCACGTTCCGCTTTCCCGGTGGGGAGAGCCTTGCGGAGTTGCAGGCACGGGTGGTGGCCGTGCTTGACCGCGTGCACGCCGCCCATCCCGGCGGGACGGTGGCCTGCTTCAGCCATTCCGACCCGATCCGGTTGGGCCTCGTGTTTGCGCTCGGTGCTCCCCTGGACGCGTTCGGACGGGTGGTGGTGGGCACCGGTTCGATCTCGGCTCTCCGTTTCACCCACGGGTTCCCCCCGCAGGTGCTGACTACCAACACCGTGACCGGCCCGCTGACCGGCCTCGCCAAAGAGGGCTGACCCGTGCCCGCCCGTCCGCTCGAGCACGCGCCGGATGGGGACGAGCGCGTGCTGAGCGTCCTGACCGACGGCCGCGTGGAGATCATCGGACGCATCGTGCCGAGCAGCAACCTGGCCCTGCTCATCGAAGTGGGCACGGGCGACGAAGGCCTGGCCGCCGTGTACAAGCCGCAGTCCGGCGAGCGTCCGCTGTGGGACTTCGAGCCCGGACTGCACCGGAACGAGGCCGCAGCGTACATGCTGAGCGACTGGCTGGGCTGGGACCTCGTGCCGCCAACGATCATCCGGGATCACGCACCCGTCGGGATCGGTTCCATCCAGCTGTACATCGATTCCGACCCGTCAGACCACTACTTCACCCTGTACGACCGGGCGCCCGAGACCCGGGCACAGCTGCGTGCCCTGGCCGCGTTCGACGTGGTGGCGAACAACGCCGACCGCAAGAGCGGCCACGTGCTCCGCGGCACCGATGGCCGCATCAAGGGCATCGACCACGGCCTGTGCTTCGCTGCGGAGGACAAGCTGCGCACTGTCGTCTGGGACTTCGCCGGCGAACCGGTCCCGCCCGAACTGCTGGGGGGCATCGCCCCGCTGCTCAACGACCTGCCGCCCGGGCTGGACGAGCTCATCACCGTCAGCGAGATCGAGGCGCTGCAGGGCCGCGTCCGTCGACTGCTGCGCACCGGCGTGTACCCCACCGACCGCAGCGGACGCCGCGTCCCCTGGCCGCTGGTGTAGCCGGCAGTACCCCGATGTGCTACCCGGCCGGTGACTTCCTGACCGGGCCGAACGACCTGCTGCTGGGCGAGGTGGACGGGGCGGAGTTCTACATCGACGCCGCCCTCGACACGGCCTGGTCGCACCCCGCTTTCGTGCTGGACGTGGCCGACGGCGGCCCGGAGGGCTTCTCCCTTGGGGCCGGCAGTGGACGCCACTTCGTCTCGCGCACCAGCGCCTGCCTCCGCGACGACAGCCCGGTCACGAGCACGGCCGCGACGTAGGCCGGCCGGGCCGCATCGGGAAGTGAGAGGGTGCCTGAGCTTGACGATCGGTCGTCAGCGATCCCGTGACTGCGGCTCAGACGTGGATGAGGATCTCGCCGTGCAGCACGCTGATCCAGCCGTCGGGGTGGGCGGCCCAGTCCCGCCAGGACGTGGCGATCTCCTCCAGTTCCTCCCGGCCGGCCATGCCGCTGTCCACGAGCTGGTTGGCGATGGCCGAGCCGGTGATGCGGTCGGCCCACATCGAGCCCCAGGCGTCACGCGTCGCCGGGTCGGCGTAACACCAGGTCGATGACGTGGCCTCCACCCGTTCGCAGCCGGCGGCATGAGCCCAGGCCAACAGGTGTCGACCGGCGTCAGGCTGGCCGCCGTTGGCGTAGGCGGCCGCGCGGTAGAGCTCGCGCCAACGGTCAAGGCCGGGGCTCGCCGGGAACCAGGTGAAGGCGCCGTAATCGGAATCCCGCGCTGCCACCACCCCACCAGGACGACAGACCCGCACCATCTCCCGCAGGGCCTGGACGGGGTCGGCCACATGCTGCAGCACCTGGTGGGCGTGCACCACGTCGAAGCTGTCCTCGGGCAGGTCGAGCGCGTGGATGTCGCCGACGACGTAGTCGACGTTGTCGCAGCCGCAGGCTTCGACCTCGGTGCGAGTCAGCGTGAGGATCTCGTCTGCCGTTTCGAGGGCGACCACCCGTCCGGGAGCGACGAGCTCGGCGAGGTCGGCGGTGATGGTGCCCGGACCGCTGCCCACGTCCAGCAGGCGCTGGCCTGCACGGAGGCTCGGCAGCAGGTGGGCCGCGGAGTTGCGGGCGGTGCGGGTGCGGTGGGAGCGCAGCACGCTCTCGGCGTGCCCGTGGGTATAGGCCGGTGTCACACCGGGCACGCTACCCCTGGGCTGGGGGCCTGGAGAGGTCAGGCGGCGTTGCTGGACGAGTCGGTGGCCAGGGACACCGGGCCTTCGACAGATAGGTGCTCCCACTCGATGAGGGAGTCCCTCACATAGGCCTGGTGGGTGCCCGGGTGACCCGACGTCTGGAGGCAAAAGACATCCTCAACGCGGGGCGACTTCTCCAGGCAGGCGTAGGACATGTATCGTCATCGCCCCGTTCTTCGGCTATTCACCATGACGATCCCATACCCATTTGTAGCCCATTCAATGCACCGGATGCACGGTGAAACGCGGGCGTCCGGCATTGTCACATGTCGCGGTCGCGCTTGGCGGCGGCGAGGGCCGCGCGCAGGGTTTCGGCCGTTTCCCGGGCGCCGTAGCCGGGGGTGTCCTTCTGGATCTGCCAGCTCTCCGCAAGCGAAGTCAGCTCCAAGACGTCGAAACCGAAGGAGTCGATCAGTTGGGCCACAGTCGCGCGTGCGTCCGAATCGTCGCCGGCGACGACGAGCGCGCGTCGCCCGGGCGTCCCTGCCGGCTGGCCGTCGGTGGTGAGCTGGGAGAACATGATGTGGTTGAACGCCTTGACCACCTTCGAGGTCGGTAGGTGCCGCTGTAGCAACTCCGAGACAGTGGTCTCCTGGGAGTCGAGCTCAGAGATCTGCCCGTCGCGGGCCGAATAGTAGTTGCTGGTGTCGATCACGACCTTGCCGGCAAGCGGCTCGACCGGGACGGTGTCGATCGCCCGCAGGGGGATGGTCACCACCGCCACGTCGGCGGCTGCGGCAGCCTCGGCGGACGTCCCAGCCCGGGCGTGCGGCCCGAGTTCTGCGACCAGGTCACGGAGCGTCTCGGGCCCGCGGGAGTTGCTCAAGACCACGTCATGTCCCTGCCCCACAGCCAGCCGAGCCAGTTGGGATCCGATCTTCCCGGAGCCGATGAAGCCAATTGCCGCCACGTCCGGCCCAACCTCAGCGGGTCGCAGCGCATTCCCGGCTCTCGTCTCGACCGATTCAGCCGAAGCCCGGCGCGCTGCTATGGGCAGCTGCCTGCTCCGACCGTCCCGATTCCGGAGCTGAACTCCATTGCTGTGCGTGGAGGATCTCGACCCCGTCGAGCAGCAGGTCGAGGGCGAACTCGAACTCGAGTTGGTCGTCGCAGCCAGGACCGACCCCCGACTCGGGGTCGGCGTGCGCGGCGGCTCGCGCGATCGCGGCCAGGTGCGGGAAATGGGCCGGGAGTGCGGCCTTCTGGGTCTCGAAGGACGGGTCGGACGGCGGCGTGGCGGCGAAGAGCTCCTGACTGAAGCCCCACATGCGGTTACCGAGGGCGTGCATGACGTGATGGGTCAGGTCGGCAGACAGGCCGCCGTCGAGGAACAGCCCGGTGAGGGCGTTGAGGTAGTCGAGCATGGCGGGGGTCATCGCTGCCCGGGACTCGAGCACAGCACGCGACCACGAGTGCCTTTGCAGCCGGTCGCGCGCGGCAAGGATGCGTGCCCGGACGTCCGGCTTCCAGTCGCCGGTCTGAGGAGTGCGTTCGACCTCCCCGACGACGAGCTCGATCATCCCGTCGAGCAGGTCCCCCTTGTTCGCCACATGCTTGTACAGGGCCATCGGCACGACATCGAGTTCCTGCGCGAGGCTGCGCATGTTCAGCGAGTCGAGGCCATTGGCGTCGGCTCGCGCGATCGCTGCGGCGACGACTCGGGCCCGGCTCAGGGTTTCGCGGCGCCACGTCATTGACATGGTGTACACGGTACACCTATATTGAGTACTGCAAGGTGTACGTAGTACACCACGCCACTGGCTGCCACCCCGACAGCCGCATCGAAGCGGAGCTCACAATGTCGTTCGAGATCATCGATCGGGTTACGAAACCCGGCCTCGCCAGGATCACTGGCGGGCTGTACCTGCTGTTCATCGTGACGTCGGTCCTTGCCGACGCGCTTGCGCACATCGGCCTTGGCGATGCCCGGCAGGTCTATGGCTCACTGACCACGAGTCCTGCGGCATTCCGCCTGGGGCTGGTAACGGCGTTCGTGTCGACGTTCTTCTTCCTGCTCGCCGCGTGGGGCCTGTTCGTCCTGCTGCGAACGGTGAACCGCGACCTGGCCCTGCTGTTCCTGCTGCTCAACGCCATCGGGGTCGCCGTCCAGTGCGCGAGCATGCTGCAGCTGGTGACCGCCATGGTGGTCGTGGACCCGAGCGGTGGGCTGGACACTGTTCCGGCCCAATCCGTGGCGCTCGTTGCCATCAATGTGTACCGGACAGGCTTCGTCGCCGCCCAGCTGTTCTTCGGGACCTGGCTGTTCCCGCTCGGCTACCTGGTGATCAAGTCCGGGTTCCTGCCGCGGCTCTTGGGCGTCCTGCTCATCCTGGACGGGGTCGGCGAGCTCATCTGGTTCCTGCAGGCCTTCCTCCTGCCGGACTACCCGGCAATCAAGACACCCGGGACGTTCGTGAGCCTGCTCGCCGAAGTCGGCTTGGCACTCTGGCTCCTGATTCGGGCAGTGAAGGATGACCACCGGGTGGGAACACCGCTCTCCTCGACCCCCGCGGTCACCACCGCCACACCGCGATGACCAGGCGTTGGGGCGGGGTCGCCAGGCTGACCGTCGGCGGCGGTTTGGGCTTCTGGGTTGCCAATCTGGCGATCTCGCTCACCCCCATCGCCGCGGAGTACCGAGCCGCACTCGCGATCCCCTACGTGCCGATGCTGTTCGAGGCCCTGGTCGGCGGGTTGGTGATCGCGCTGGCCGTGAGCGTCGCGCTGGTGCGCGCCGGCGACGCGCTGCCAACCGCCAGTCCGGTGGCGAAGGCGATACTCCTCAGCCTTGTCGCCCTTGTGGTTGTGACCCTGGTCGTCGCGGTGCCGTCGAACCTCCTGATGGACTCGGGCGACCCCCTCCGCTACTTCCTGATCGCCACGGCGTTCAACGCCGTGCGGATCACGGCTCTCGGCGTGGCCATCGGCGTCCTCCACAGGTCCATTCTGAGGTCCGGCGGCAAGGTGCCTTTGTACTTCACCGTCATACAGCGCGATTCGGGGTCCGCCGAGGAGCATGCGGGGTCGCCGGGCCGGTTGGTGGGACGTATCTGGCGGCGCCAGGTCACGGCGGCGTGGCGGGCACGGTCCTGATGTTGGAGGTCATCAACCCCCGGCAGCCGAGGGCGAGAGCCCTGGCGCGTACCTCGACCGTGGTGATTGGCCACATCATCACGGGCTTCTTGTTCCGCGTCGCCAGGCCGACCACTCGCTGAACGACGGCGTCGGCCTGGTCGGCGCCGATCCCCAGCATGTCGATGGCCGGATCGGCCGCGAACTGCTCGAGGTTGTCGAGATGGGCCGGCTCGTCGAGCACATACCCCCACGTGGCGAACCCGTGGGCCTTCGCGCGCGCGAAGTTCGGGGAGTTGACGTACTGCTTCCAGACCGTGCGTTCTGGCCTGTTCAGCGTGATCAGGGTTTGCATCAGCGGCTCTGCTGCGTCCACGGTCTTGGGTTCGACAAACACAACCAGCCGTTGGATGTACTTGCCGATGACGTCATCAAGACGACTGAAGGGTCGTTCCGGCTGGTGCGGATCGTCGGTGTACTTCGAGGTGACCATCAAACTGGAGAGCGTCGGCCAATCCGTCTTCGAGATGTCGTGGGCGACGCCGGTGACGCGCAGTGTGTCTGGGTCGTGGCTGCACACCAGGACGCCGTCGGCCGACCTGCAGACGGAGATCTCGATCGCGTGCACGAAGGGCAGCGCCGCGGCCTGGGCGTAGGCGTACGCGGTCATCTCCGGCCAGTTGCCGCCACCGCCCCGGTGGGCCACATAGAACGGGGTCTCGGCGAACAGCTCGGAATGGGTGTGCGGCCCGGCGTCCAGCACCGGCATCTGCCTTGCGCAGCCGGCCAGGGCTACGAGGAGCCCTGCCCCACCCAACAGGAGCTCACGGCGATTCAGGCCAGGTAACGCTGCCTGACCGGGACGCTGCGCACTCATGGTGCCGATGGTAGGCGCGAGTGAGGCCAGGCACGTCACTGTTTCGTAAGGACCCGGTAAGCACAGTCGCATGGAGGCCGCGCCGACCGGGCCGGCCTCGTCGGCTCACGCTGGAGGCTGAGGTAGACCAGTCACTTGGCCTCTTGCCCTTGGCCCACTGGTACTCGCCAGCTCACTCATTCCGTCCAGGACCTGGCGACCACCTCGGGGATGGCGCTTGCTGTACAGGCCCTCAAGTCCGACAGCAAATCCGAGCAAGAAGATGACTCCAAGAATCATGCCTGGACTAATGTCCAGGTTTCCCGACCACGAAGCACTTTGACGTCACCAGGGCACTCGTGATCGCGCTCGTCCTCGTCGCCATCGGCGTCGTGACGACCATCCCGCCGGTCTTCGTGATGTTCGCGCCTGCAGAGTAGGCCTCCTACACGCAGCCGGCTCGTCAACGACCCTGCGGGGTGGGGCGAGCCGGCGCAGTGCGCCTGCCAGGGGGACGGTTGCCTACTGCTCGTACTTGAACGAGACGCGAAGTTTCGTCCGGTAGGTGAGCCCGCCGCTTTCGTCCAGGTGGATGTCCTGGGCGATGACCTCGGCGACCCGGAGATCACGGAGCGTTGCGCCGGCCACCTTGATGGCAGCGGCCGCGGCATCCTCCCAGGACTCCGCACTGGTTCCAATGAGATCCGTCACTCGATAAACGCTCATGCGACCCTCCTTGGCCACAGGGGATGGATCCTCCCCCAGACCACCGGTCTACCCGACCGTGCCGCCACCGACAAGAGGGATGGGTGCGGACCCACTCCCGCGTTCGTCTGGTTTCAGCGAGAAGCCAGTGTTAGACATGGGTGGTGCCCCCATCACCTACCCGCGTGTCGCGAAAACCCTTTGAACTAACCTCGGGGGACGCCCATGCAGTGTTCACCCCTGCAATGGCACCGACGCGCTTCGATGTGGCCGGCCTGAGCATGATCCTTTACCCCGCCAGCCCCCTTGAGGCCGGGCTGACCGGGTTGTACCTGCGACCAGGAGTGAACGGCGCCGCCCCCATTCCACTGCTCGGCCCGGAGTCGGTTGGGACGACTGCGCTGGCTGGTGACGCGATCGTGCGTCGCGGGCGGCACGGCGGCCTGGATTGGAGTGTCGAGTTCTCCTTCGGCCCCGACGGGCACGACTGGCGCTGGCAAATCGCGTTGCACAATCGGTCCGGGAATGCCCTGGTGTGCGATCTGGTCGCAACGCAGGATTTCGCGCTGGCGCCGTACACAGCGGTCCGGACCAACGAATACTACGTGAGTCAGTATTTGGACCTATCCCCCATTTCCGATCCCGAGTTCGGTAACGCCATCGCCGTCCGGCAGAACATGCCGGGCGATCGTCAGCCCTGGGCGGTCCTCGGCTCTCTTGGCCGCGGCACCAGCTGGGCGACTGACGCCCTGCAGCTGCGGACGATCCGCAACCGACGACCAGTCCTGGACGTCTCACACCTCCCGTCCACGCGTTTGCAGCACGAGCACACGCTGGCCGCCCTTGCGTCCGACGAACTGAGCATCGGCCCTGGCGAAACGGTCCTCGCCGGCTTCTTCGGTGCCTTCGTTGAGGACCATCCGGACGCCACCGGCCCCGCGGACGCGGACCTCGTCCGGCGGGTGCGCGCCACATCGTCGGAGCGTGCCCGAGTCGAGGCGTCAGTGGGTGAAGCAAGCGAACCGGGTAACGGCGCCGAGGGCGGCCCGGCAACCGACGCGGATGCCCCCACCGGACACATCTTCGGCTCCCCGGCCGCGCCCGCGTCCCCGCTGTCTGGCGCGATCGCGGAACGCTGGTTCCCGGGCGGCCGTGACCTCGTGGAGATCGCCCCCGACGGGTCACTGTGGGCGTTCCGGACGGAGTCCGGCGAGCATGTCACCGCTCGGGACAAGGAGTTTTCGGTCCTGCGCCCGCACGGCCAGATCTTGCGGACCGGCGACGGCCTCACCCCCGAGGTGGGCACCCTCACCTCGACGATCTGGATGCGGGGAGTCTTCGCGTCCCAGGTTACGACGGGGCACGTGAGCCTGGGCGGGTTGATCTCGGGCGACCGCACGTACCTCGGTCTGCAGGACGCCCACGGTATGCGGGCGTTCGTTCGGCGGGCGGGCGCCTGGGAACTGCTGGACATCCCGACCGCCTGGACGCTAGGTCCCGACAGGGCGAGCTGGCGCTACGACCTCGCCGGCTCCGAGGTGGAGGTCACCACCAGGGCCAGCGTTGATGCCCACCGCCTTGAGTTCACGATCCGCATCGTCGGCGACATCGACCGCGTCCTGCTGGCCGTTCAGCTGGCGCTCGGCGCCGACGACGGGCAGGCGGCTGGACACGTCGCCGTCAATAGGAGCGGCCCGGTTGTCACCGCATCCGGAGCTGGACGCACTCTGAGCCTCAGCTTCGGCGACCAGGAAGTCGATTGCGGCGGCGACGAGCTGTTGTTCGACGACGGCCAGAGCCGCGACCTGCCCTGGCTGTGCTGCGTTCTGGCCCCGGGCGAAACGGTTTTCACGCTCACTGCCGAGGCGCCGGCGGCCGACGCCGGGCCCGAACCGATACGGCAGCCCGGCCTGTGGTCGGAGTTGCGCGCGGGGCTCGGCCTGGCCGGCACCGCCGGCGACGAGAACGTGGCCACCTTGGACGCAATCCTTCCCTGGTTCGCGCATGACGCCCTGATCCACTACCTGTCGCCGCGCGGACTCGAGCAGTACACCGGTGGCGCCTGGGGTACCCGCGACGTCTGCCAAGGTCCGGTGGGCCTGCTCACGGCGAACGCCCGTGACGACGCGCTGCGCGACGTCCTGCTGCGGATCTTCCGCGATCAGAACGCACGCGGGGACTGGCCGCAGGCCTTCGACTACCTGCCGCCCGACGGTGAGATCGGGCAGGGGGACGCCCACGGAGACGTCGTCTATTGGCCCCTGCTCGCCCTGGGCGACTACCTGATCACCACCGGCGACACCACGCTGCTGGTCGAGGAGGTGACGAGCCGCGGCGACGGCGTCCGGACGCCCCCAACGCCGATCGCGGAACACGCGCGCCGGGCGCTGGCGCACATCGAGTCGACCCTCGTCCACTCCACGCCGCTGCCGGCGTACGGCCACGGCGACTGGAACGACTCGCTGCAGCCGGCCAACCCCCGGCTGGCCTCGCAAATGGTGTCCACCTGGACGGCCACCCTGCAGTCCCAGGCGCTCAGCCGGCTGGCCCAAGGCCTCGCCGCCGCCCGCGCCGAGCCC
>Ga0209745_1000088_pt1 | contig 47995 bp, 39 predicted proteins | sample BarGraNGADG00312_FD_184495 | JGI IMG/M metagenome (GOLD analysis project Ga0209745, IMG submission 184495) | Arctic peat soil microbial communities from Barrow, Alaska - Barrow Graham LP Ref core NGADG0004-312 (SPAdes) (version 2) | ecosystem: Environmental > Terrestrial > Soil > Wetlands > Peat... | reverse complement strand
CTCTTTATCTCCGGCCTGTTCTGAACTGCCACATTGAAGATCTCGTCTATCTTGCCTGTGATAACTGAGGCAGTATCAACGCTTATGAGAGGCATCACTATTTCAAACCCTTCCGGAGTTTTAAGTTCGAGCATCTGGGTGAGTGTAAGGTAGGAAGTTTCTAGAGCATTCTCCATTGTTATAAGCTGCACCTCTTCCTGGGCTGCCTGAGCTTGTATCTGAAGCAAATTTCCACGTGCAACGCTTCCTGCATCAACCATTTTTCTTGACTTTTCAATCTGTTGCTTTGTGGTCTTGAGCTGTATGTCGTTTGCAATAACAAGTTCCTTGTTCAGCAGGATCTGCAGGTAAGCCAGCGCAATGCTGAGTGATATATTGTCTTTGATGTTCTGGAGATCCTGCTCTCCAGCCAGAAGCTGGTACTTGTTCTTCTGAATTGTATTATAGTTGATCAGTCCGCTAAAAAGAGAAATATTTCCTCCGAGATAGAAATTATCATAAAGGGTATTATTATCGACGTATTGATAACTAAACATATTAAGAGACCGGCCAAATGTATAATCGTGGCTCAGAGATGCATTCAGCGTAGGCAGAAGCTTAAGCTTTGAAAGATCCAGCGAGTTTTTCTGCATCTCTGTCTGTAGGACCTGCTGCTTAATAGTTATATTATTGTCGATGGCATATTTTATACACTCCTCAAGCGACCATATCTTCTCCTGGGAAAAGAGATGACCTCCGGTGAGCATCAGCAATGCTATTGTAAGGGAAAGTAACTTTTTCATTTTAATGCTGTATGGTTTATAACGATCGCGGGAAATTCTCATATTCAAATACGGAAACTTCTGCGCGATGATGCATTTAATGGTAATTAATTTTTTAAAATTAGGCTACGAAGATAAATAATATCTTCATTAGCCATATCGATTTGGCTAAAAAGATGATTTACAGACGGTATTTTAACAAATGTAATGCCAAAGAAAAATAGGATTAGCAACAGAGAATGCAAAGATTTTGCCCCTAACACTAAAATAATTATCTTGTGCCGCTATTTAAAAACAGTTGAAATATGTTACATTATAAGGAATTAGGTTTAGTGAATTCGAGAGAATTGTTCGTGAAGGCAGGAAAAGGCGGATATGCAATACCCGCTTTCAATTTCAATAATCTTGAACAGATGCAGGCAATCATAAGTGCCTGTGTGGAAACAAAATCACCAGTGATTCTCCAGGTATCGAAGGGAGCGCGCAAATATGCCAACCAGACTTTGCTCATGTATCTTGCCAAGGGGGCAGTTGAATATGCAAAGGAACTTGGATATGCAATTCCGATTGTATTGCATCTCGATCATGGCGATTCATTTGAGACCTGCAAGTCGTGCATCGAAACAGGTTTTTCGTCAGTAATGATCGATGGGTCGCATTTCCCTTATGAGGAAAATGTGAGGTTAACCAAACAGGTTGTTGAGTATGCTCATCAGTTCGATGTAACCGTTGAGGGAGAATTGGGTGTTCTGGCCGGTATTGAAGATGAAGTATCTGCAGAACATTCGTCATATACTAGACCCGAAGAAGTTGAGGATTTCGTGAAAAAAACAGGAGTTGATTCTCTTGCCATATCTATTGGAACTTCACATGGCGCTTTCAAATTCAAGGTTAAACCCGGGGAACTTCCTCCGCCTCTCCGCTTTGACATTCTCGAGGAATGTGAAAAACGCATCCCGGGATTCCCGATAGTCCTTCATGGAGCCTCTTCAGTACCCCAGGATATCGTTGCGGAAATAAACAAATATGGAGGTAAGATGGAAAACACTGCCGGAGTGTCTGAAGACCAGTTACGGAGAGCCGCCAAATCGGCAGTCTGCAAGATAAACATCGACAGCGATGGCCGGCTTGCAATGACAGCTGCCATACGCAAGGTTTTTGTTGAAAAACCAGGTGAATTTGATCCTCGCAATTACCTTGGCCCTGCACGTGATAAGCTGAGAGAACTATATAAGCATAAGGTGGTAAACGTTCTTGGCAGCGCCGGCAAAGCATGACCATGCGATCTCGCAATCACATGTACTCATCCCCCTGCAACCGTTAATCAGCACTTGCATTGAAGCATCTGGCACATAAAGAAGAGCGTTTGCGGCGTACCAACAGGCTCTCCGTGATGTTGAACGACAGGGAGATAAGGGCTCTTTCGATCTACTGCAGCCGTTACAGGGTGAAGAACAAATCGGAGTTCCTCAGAGAGACGATCATGAAGACTATAATTAAAAGATTTGAAGAGGAGCATCCGACCCTATGGGAGGATTTTGATCCGTCACTTTTTAACCAGGAGGACACAAAATAATTCTGAATGGTTCCTGAAAGACTCGATATAAAACCGACAAAAAGATCACCCCGGGTCCTTTTTGAGCCCGGCAGGCTCTTAGTAATGGGACGCTCAATAATTGAAAATCCCTCGGTCTTTTATGAGCCGGCTCTCAGATGGATATCCGGGATGGCGGATAAATGGATGGCAAATACAAAAATCGAACTGGGTTTTGAATATGTCAATACCGGATCGATAAAGTGGCTTTACCTTTTGCTGAGGCGGTTGGCTGAGATCAGCGAATTCGCGTGCAATGGAAGCATAACCTGGTACTATGAACGCGGCGACTATGATATGTGCGAGCTGGGATACATATTGAAATCATTGGTTGAATGTCCGTTCAGGATCGTTGAGATTAACGAGATGAATGAGGAGAATTATGGAAACCTCCTTGCCGGGGAGATATGATTCTGACTGATCCGGACACCCTTTTAACCGGAAGTTCATAATCAAAAAAAATTATTTAGTTTTGCACCGTCAACAGAGCATTGACCCATGGTGTAATTGGCAACACGTCGGATTTTGGTTCCGCAGAGTCCTGGTTCGAGCCCAGGTGGGTCAGCAAAAAACGAACTCATTTTTTTCATAGCCGCTTAAAATCAAGGATTTCAGGCGGTTTCTTTTTTTACAGGTACTCAAAATGTACGCCAGAACTACTGGAAAAGGACACCTTTTCGACACCTATTAATAAAACATCCAATAGGTGTCGCTAAACTTCGTAACTCTCTGTCTATTTTGCATTTGTTTGCAACCTTCTGCATGAGGATAAAAGGTTGAATGAGCGGAAATTTGTATATAAATCGACACCATTTAATACAGAGAATTATGAAAAACAAAATTGTCACGCACTTTTATGTAAAAGATGAAAAGAAAGATAATAATGGAGAGGCTCCTATTTATCTTAGAATCACAGTAAACGGTGAAAGAGCAGAGATATCCACCAATAGAAGGGTAAATCCTGTCCATTGGGATAAAGCTTCTGAAAAAGTAACTGGTAAATCTGAAGGGGCACGAACTATTAACGCTGTTTTGATAACACTTATGGGAAAGGTGGAAAAGTATTTCAGTAACCTTGAGGTTAAAGATGAACTATTCTCTGTTCATCAGATTATGGCCGAACTAAATGGTAAGAGCCAAAATCAGATGACACTTATCAAAGCTTACAATTTTCATATTTTAAAGATAAAAGAGTTGGTTGGGATTGATTATGCTCCAAATACAGTCAAAAGATACAGCTCATCCTTAAATAGCTTAAAAACATTTATGCTTAAGAAATACAATAAAGTAGATGTTAGGTTAAATGAACTTGATAACTTATTTATTGAATCATATTATACATATCTTAAGGCAGATAAGGGCTTGCAGCAGAACTCTGCAGCAAAGGATATTAAGAACCTCCAGCGGGTAATAAATAAAGCCATTAGTTACACGTGGATTTCAAGAAATCCTTTTAAAGACTTCAGCTGTAATTATATTGATCCCCCAAGACAATATCTCTCAGAAGAAGAGATTGATGCTCTATATAATAAGGAGTTTATTATCAAAAGATTAGTCAAGGTTAGAGATTTATTTATTTTCCAAATATATACTGGTCTGTCTTACATTGATATGTCTGAACTTACAGAAGATAATATTGGAATAGGAATTGACGGTAAAAGATGGATTGTGATTAACCGCAAGAAGACTGGCATCAGATCAAGTATCCCTATTTTACCAAGAACCCAGGAAGTTTTGGAAAAATATAAGAATGATCCATTGTGCATTTCTGAACATAAAATACTCCCATTCTATTGTAATCAAAGGATGAATGGTTACTTAAAAGAGATAGCTGACATTTGTGAAATTAAAAAGCCATTGACGACCCATATCGCCCGGCACACTTTTGCCACCACTATTACCCTTTCCCACGGTGTACCAATTGAAACTGTAAGTAAGATGCTTGGCCATTCTGATTTAAAGACAACTCAAATATATTCTAAGGTTGTAGATAGAAAAATTGCAGATGATATGAAAAGTCTCTTCGATGAAAAAATAGCCCAGTGAGGGATAAAAAATTGTTGATTAGTCATTAAATTGATATTTTTATGAAAATATCAATATGATTGATGGTAGTAAATATACAGGATTTGGACTTGGATTTGGTCCACATGTCAATTCGGTATATCGCTACTATGAATCCGTATTAGAAATGCTGGACTTGGAATTGTGTGATGAAATTTTAGGGAGCAAGGGAAGTAGAAATACTTGCAGATCATTAATTAATCCATATTTTGCCTCTTTTCAGGAATGGTGCAGAGATGTGTACGAAGAGATGAAAGCAGATCAGGATAAAGCTTTTTATCTATTCCGTGATATATTAATCAGATATCAATTATCAAAGAAGAATTCTTTTTATGAAAAGGATGATAAGATATTTCACATTTTATTGACAAGACCTACAAGACCTATTTCTAACGAAGGTGACAGAATACAGCAGATGGCATTTGTCATTTATGAATATCTTAACCTGGCAATTAACTGCCTTGAAGATTATGTTACAAGATTAAAATCCACTATCCACGAAGCTGAACAAAATACCAAAGAGACAGGTCCGTCTTCTTTAAAAAATAAATCTAAGCTTCATGGATTTAACGTAAAAAATCAAGATTGCCTGAGAGATGCTTATAATCAACTAATAAATCTTGAAATAATTTCAAAAGATGTAAGCTATTTTGATTTTGAGAAAGTATTTTTAGGGCATATACCAGAAAATAAAATCACTTGGCTTAAAGGACCTGGTTTGTTAAGTTATTTTATTAAGAAAATTAATGGAATTGGGATCCGAAATCAGAAAAAAACCATCTGGAAAACTACAATAAGTTGTTTTAAGGACAAAGATGGAATTGATTTTGAAGTTCAACAACTTAGACATGGAAAGGTCCCAAAAGAAACTGATGAAATGCAAATGGTGATTGGCACCTTTAACCAAGATTCTTTTCAGGAAGAATAAGATTCTACCATCCTACTATTCTTTCTACCATTAAAAATATTTTGAATTTTTTTTAATAGAATATGAGGTAAATTGCTCCATACTCTAGTGATTTTGCATATACTCCACCATTCCACTATTCAAAATGGTAGAGTGCAACTCATTGTTAATTAGTTCCATAATCAAATAAAATATTGAAATATGGAATTAATTATCATTCAAAATTCAGAATTTGAAAAATTCAAATCTGAGTTACTCCAGGAGATAAAATCCCTTGGAGAGAAAAAAAGTAAGCAGTTTATGAAATCTGCTGAAGTTAGAAAGCTTCTTGGTGGAATTTCCGCCGCTAAACTCCAATCATTAAGGATTGGTTCTCATCTCCCAGCTATTAATGCTGATGGTCTTTGGCTTTATGACATTGATGATGTTATGAAGTTCATTGAAATTAATAAGAGAGGCGGGAAGGAGGTCAGTCATGAATAATTATGAAATGAACCTCAAGTTCTTGGAACTCTTTAAGGAGTTAACAGAGATAAAGAAAACCTTTGAAAAAGTGTTATCAGAAATAAGATCAGAAGAGGATCTATGGGATAATGCTGACATTATTAAGAATTGGAAAGTTTCAGAAAGGACACTTGCAGACTGGAGAAAGAAAGGTCTCATCTCCTATGTTCAGGTTAAAAGCAAAATTTGGTATCCTCAAGATGCCAGAGAGTGCTTCCTACAGAATCATTTTGTTAAGGTTCAACTCAATGAAGGGAGGGCAGAATCATGAAAACAACTCCTTTCTGGAATTATAATAAAGGTAAGATTGAAATAGATGAACGACTTCTAGTATATTTCTTATTTGAAACTGGTATTTCTTCCTATCCCCGGGTTAATGACTTTACATCAGAACCACAATTTCTTAATAGAAATGGGAATATAATTGAACCGATAAATCCATTGTGGATTCATGCAATGGTGATTATTGGGATTGAATTAGGGACAATTGATGCAGACATACTTCCTGAAAACATTAAAAATGCTCTTGTTTCTGAATTAATAGATTCAAAAATTCTAACTAAAAAGGAACTTCTGGTTATACTCCGACATTTGGATAAGCCTATTTTATCTGACACAAAAGATTCAGCGTACTTTTTCTTTAAAAATACTGGAGTGCAAGTCACTAAGGACGGGATTAAACCATTTTCAATTGAAAAACTGGACAAATATGTGTGGAAGAGCCAAATAATTGATAGAGACTTCGATTTGAAAGATTTTAAAGAGGTCGAGAAACGATCCGAATACTATCAGTTTCTAAGAAATATTACATCAATAAAATCAAAAGATAAATGGGAAGTTAATAAAGAAAGATTGGACAACTTACTGACACTTCAAGGGTATTTGCTTCATGGATATAATAACTGTGCAAACGCAAAAGCCGTGGCTCTTATGGATGCATCTGAGATTGGGGAGCCTAATGGAAGGACTGGGAAAGGACTATTTGTCAAGGGATTAGGCAAACTTAAGAAAACTGTCATGGAAGATGGCAAGTCATTTAAGGATGATAACAGATTCAGGTTTTCACAGGTAACACCTGACACAAAAATTCTTTTTATTAATGATGTAAAAGAGAATTTCAATTTTGAGAACTTCTTCCCTACTATTACTGACGGAATTACAGTCGAGGTTAAATTTGAGAACAAGAAATCAATCCCATTTGAAGACAGTCCAAAGATTATAATTTCTACTAATTATGCAATCCTTGGAAGAGGCTCATCATTTGAAGACAGGATATATGAATTTGAATTATCAAATTATTATTCAAATAATCATAGACCTATCCATGACTTCAAGCATTATTTATTTGATGAATGGGATGCTGACCAATGGAACTTGTTTTATTCTTTGATGCTATATTCGGTAAAGGAATATTTTAATACTGGTGTTGTTAGTTCTCAAGGGATAAATCTAAATCGAAACAAGCTTATTGGAGAAACAAGCAAACAATTCGTTGAATGGATATTAAATTCTGATATCAAACCAAATCATAAATATGATAAAAGAACATTGTATAATGAATTTTCTGAATTAACAAATAATTCCCCATTTGGTGGGATTTCTCAGCTAATTTTTACCAAATATCTCAAGATCTGGGCTCAGTACAATAACTTGGAACCATTTGAAAGTCATTCAAATGTTGATCGTACTATTGAATTTAAAACTAAATAAACCCATCTCGCCCATAATATTCCGCCCTATCTCTCTGAAAATGAGGGGTTGGGCGAGTTGGGTGAGTTTCCTTCCATTAATTAATTTTAATATACCCCCTTCTACCTTTCTATCTAATACGATCTATATTAAATAAATAAGATCCTATTAATAGTGATATTCTCACCCATCGCCCCCAATTATTGATAATCAGTATTTTAAATGGGCGAATTGGGTGAGATTTGTTATAAATGACTTGTGCATATAAAGAACTGGAACTTTAAGAAATTGCCTCACTTGATTCTATTTAGAATGAGATAGTTCCCTCTTAATTGAGAAAAATCTCAATTGAAGTACAGGTACATTCCCCCATTTATCTCCCGGTACTTGGCATTATAAAACCAGGATTCTCTTGGCAGAAATAATACTGCACCTTGTTTTGAAAGGATTATCCGGAAATAAAATTGACATTGGTTTATGCAAGGTGTAACTTTGACATAAGAGATAAAAGGATATAAGGTACAATTATACATTCATTCTGAAATGCTTATAAACACTTGCATTACACATATGATCAAGTTAGGTTTAAGGCGGCTAACTTTAAGATGTGACTCTCTTAAAAAGTGAATCGATTTCTTACTAAATTTAAAAATTATTAGGATGCAAATTTTAAATTGGAAAAACAATTAAAAATACCTTATGAATGGAAGACTTTATTTTGCAAGTAACCTCAAAAAGTATTGAATCTAGTGGCTTACCACAAGATTACAAAGATGCAATCGCTGAATATATTTGGAATGGCTTTGATGCAAAAGCTTCTAAAATTGAGATTAATTTTTTAGCTAACGCTTTAGGATATTTTGACACTTTGATAATAAAGGATAATGGAACGGGAATTAATTTAGAAACAATAGATCAATCTTTTGGGTATTTTTTAGATTCCCAGAAACAGTCAACATTTGATAGTGAAGGTTTTATTAAAGGTAAGATTGGCAAAGGACGGTTTTCATTTAGCCTGTTTTCATTTAATGCAAAATGGGATACTATTTATAGAACCAAAGAGAATAAACTATTTGAATATCAAATAGCTATTAATAAAAAATCTCAAAATAAATTTTCGATAAACAATAAAAAAATATCAAAAGAAAAACACACAGGAACTACAGTCATATTATCAGAGATATTTAATTTGACTGCAGATCTGCTTGAGTCAGATGAGTTCACAAAATACCTCCAAAGTGAATTCGGATGGTTCTTGTTTCTTAATAGAGATAAAGATTACCAAATACTGATTAATGGCGAATCAATTAATTATCTGGGAATAATCGCTGAACATGAAGAATTTAAAACTGAGCAAGGTGATTTTACTTTCAATATAAATTTTATTAGATGGAGTTGCAAAATCGGAGAGAGATACTACTATTATTTTTTAAATTCTGAAAATAAAGAAATTGGAAGAAAACACACATCATTTAATAACAAAGCTCTTGATTTCCACCACTCAGTGTACGTTGTGTCAGACTATTTCAACAACTTTAAACTCACAAAAGATGATGTTGGTGTCCTTGAATTGGATGGGAAAAATCAAACAGATCAGACTTTTCGATTTCTAATAAACTTACTTAATAAATATTTATTTGAAAAGGAAAAAACCTTCATTAAAGAATTACAGGCTAATAGACTAATTGAATATTATTATGCAAATGACATTTTCCCAAAGTTCAAAGAAAACTTATATGAAATTCAGCGTAAGAAGGACCTTGAGAATGTAGTAAAAGAAATTTATTGTGTACAACCTAAGATATTTCAAGGATTAAAAAAGGAGCAAAGCAAGACATTAGTTGGATTCCTCAATCTGCTTTTAGACACTGATGAACGTGAAAAAGTACTTGAAATTATTGAGGGAATAATTCAGCTTAGTGAGGAAGAAAGAATAGAACTTACGATAACTTTAAAAAAGACTACTTTCTCAAAAATTATCAAAACTGTTAAGCTACTCGAGAATAGGTTTGAGGTTGTCCAAATTCTCAAAACTCTTGTATTCGATTTGGAAAAGTATACGAAGGAAAGAGGTCAACTACAAACAATAGTTCAAGATAATTACTGGCTTTTTGGTGAACAGTTTCATTTAGTCTCAGCAGATGAAAACCTTGAAACGGCTCTCAATAACTACTTGCAGTATCTAGAGAATGGTAAAAAAATCGATCCCACAAAGATGGGTTTTAAAGAAAAAATTAAAAGGCCAGATATTTTCATTTGTCGATTTATGGAAGTAAATGATAAAAACAATCCAGAATATTTTATTAAAGAAAACATCATAGTAGAACTAAAACGTCCTTCTATTGAAATTGGGAAGATCCAATACAGCCAAATAGAGGATTATATGAGAATAATTATTAATGAGCCAATGTTTAACAGTCAACTAAGAGAATGGAAATTTTACATCATTGGAAAAAGTGTGGATGATTTTATAAAAGACAAGTATGAATCTCAAAAGAATAAAGGCAAGAAATTCTTGGTAGAATCTGTAAAAAACTACGACATATATGCATTGACTTGGGACGACATTTTTAGATGCTTTGAAGTTAAACACATGAATATTCTTAATTCTCTTGAGTTTAAAGATACTATCCTTGATGACTTTAAAAGAAAAGGAATTTTATATAGTGAGATTACCCCTGACAAATTAATTGATTTAGCAGCAGAGAAAAAATAAGTTAAGATTAATTGAAAATCGCCCTAAACCTAACACGGACAATAAAGGTTATAAGCTTGTTATAGCATTTATTCGTTCAGCAACGTATACTTTTTTTATTGCCGGGTCATTATAGCCAATGCGATTCAATAATTTAAACGACTAAGTCAATAGAATATGGCCCCAATTAAAAAATTCAATTCTAATGGTGTTTCCTATTCAACTGAACTTGATTTTGAAAATCAAACAGTAAATTTTTCTATTGAGAATCCTAAAAAGCCCAATAAACCTGAAAGTCTTTATAAATATTATACTCTCAACGGCTTTACGTTAGACGCTCTTATTAATCATTACCTGTTTTCTTCACATCCAATGTCTTTGAATGATAAGTATGATTGTGCCGGTGAATTAATTGACTATTCAAATTTAACCCTAGACAATTTCATAGACCGTTTTTCCAAAGAATTAAAACTTTTTTCAGAGGATAAAGTACGACAACTTTTCAATTCAGATAAAAAATGGGTATTGGATAGGACGTTCGCAGATTTAAATCAAATGATACTATACATGAAATTTGGTTTGATCTCCTTGACAGAAGACCCTAAAGATACGTTGATGTGGGCTTATTATGCTCAAAATTCAGGATTTGCAATTAAACTTCAAACTTCTTTGCTTCCTCAAGAGTTTTTCGGCCCATTCCCTATTAATTATTGTGAGACTCTTAAAAGAATTGATTTTACCAAATATGACTCTTCTCTTTGTGTCTTATATCAGTCAAACGTGAAACAAAAAATATGGGAACCTGAGAAAGAATGGAGATTTCTGACCTATAACAAAAATGGTAAATATCACCCTTACTATTCAAATGCTGATATAAGAACGAGAAAATTTCATTATAACTTTGGTGCAATTGAAGGGATTATTCTAGGATATGATTTCTTTAATCCTAAAGAAATTGAGTACAGTAAAAGAACTTCAGAATACGATATAATAAATCTAACTAATAAAAAATCAAAAGGGAAAAAGAAGCTCAAAAGAAAACTTCTGAGCTTCATTGTAAAGAATTCTATTCCATGTACTCAAATAATAAGACATAGGTTTTCATTCACTTTAGATTTTAAAGAAATTAAAATTGAACAAGAAAGCGCAAATAAATTCAAAGTATTCAATCCATTTAAACAGGATGAGGAATAATTGCCTCATGATCTAATTCATCAAGATATAAAATTGTTTTGCAGTAAGAACTTGTCATAATTTAGTTGTAATATCTTAAATATGAAGCTTATACTATCATTCCTGATCATTATTGTTTCGATGATAATTTCAATATTTTTATTGAGTAATATCTTATTATCAATCTTTTACACTATTCCAAGAATTGCAAAAGAAAAACGTCAAAACAATCTTTTAAAAAGGATACCTATCAGCAAAATTCTTTGGGCTCCCTTTACTTTTTCAATCATACTTGGTTTTGGAATCTACCTAACTTATCACTATTTGCCCAAAAATGTTACGGAAGTATTTATTGGTATTGGAATGGGAGTGTTAATACATGCCTCTCGGATTGGTAAAAAGAACTCTGATATGGATGAAGATTTTAGAAGATTCTTTAAGGCATATTTAAAGGATGAAAATAAGTTATCAGATATAGATGAATCTATTGATGTGGCTAAATCAAACTATTATGCATCTGAAACTGAATTAAAACCCCTGATTATAAGAGCGATTGAAAAGTACACAATAAATGATTTTAGAAGCGCTGTTGCTATTTATGATAAAATTTTATTCTTAAATCCGTTATTAGCTGATGATTTAGCAATGAGAGCTCAATGCTTGGAGAGATTGAATTATAATCTAGATGCTATAAAAGACTATGAATTAGCAATATCAATTGATAATTCTGATGGTAATCTTTTCGGGTTACTTGGATTACTATATCAGAAAATTGGAAATCTTGATAAAGCTGAGGTTTTTCTTAAACAGGCAGTAGATAAGGGATGGAAAATGTATGAACCAAACTTAAAAATGTTAAGCTTATTAACAAGTGAAGATGTAAGACAGGCATTGATTGAAAAATGCAATAAACCAGAGAATTTGACAAGACGTAATAAAGAAGATTTTGAAGATAATCTTTCTGAAATCGACAGAAAAGAATTTAATGCGAATTTTATTAAGACAATAGAAGGAGTAAATAGAGGACTCGCTCTTGATCCAGAAAATAAAATACTTAAAGAATTATATAACAATTTCTATTCTAAACTAAATTAACGATTACCAAGATAGCATCATGACCAAGATTTAACAAAGCACTGGCTATAACACGGACAATATAAGCTTGTTATAGCATTTATTCGTTCAGCAACGTATACAACATTTATTGCCAGGCCGTTGGCGTTCATTCGATACAGTGCCATCAACTTAAAATGGAGTAAGCCAGATTTTGGGAGAATAAGTTAATGGCTCAACTTATATTTTTGATAAGATAATTTGGATAAAATCATTAAAAATAGTTCTAACTTCATTTTCGTTATCCACCAGATCTTACCCTGTAAATACAAAACCAATAATTAATTCAAACTGAATAAAATGAACGTAGTGTTTTTGTGGATTGCTCAACGAGTAGCTATATATGGTTTTAATAAAGGTTTAGATAAGTTATTTAAAGACAAAGACCTTTTTATCACTCAATTGAATCTAATCATTTCCCAGACGATTGATAAATACCAAGAGAAATATCCAGTACCAGACAATCGAGGAAAATTCGCTTTCTATAAGTCTGAAATATTAATTGAAGAGTTTCTTAAATATAGGCTCTTTGCACATAACGGATACTCAATTGATGTTAAGCAAATGCAAGTCGCTCTTGAGCGAAACCCTAATATTCTAAAACCGACGAAAGATGAATTAGAAACTTTTTTTTCAATATTCGATGATTTAGTAACAAATAATGATGAATTAAAGGTTCTTGAGATTGAAGAATTTCATAAAGAAGCAATCTTCGAAATCTATGATAAAGTAGAGCAGATACTTAATTTACTGGAGTTACATTTAGTTGAAGTCGTTGGATTACTTGAGGAAGAATATAAGGAAGAAATTCAGGACTGCTTTATTGATATTATTAATCTTAAACCAAAATCAGCTCAAAATAAATTGATAGGAATTGAAGCGAGGATTGAAAAAAATTCAAAACATGTATCAGAAAAACTCAAAGCTAATTTGCAGTTCTTCATAGGAACCTGTCATGAGGAGTTAGGAGATTCTATTAGTTCCTTTGAGTGTTTTATTAAGGCTTATAGATTTAGTCCAGATAATCCAAAATACCTTGAAAAAGCTTGTATAGCATTTTATTTCATCAAGGATCAAACCTATAAATCCTTAAAAAATGAAATTGAGAAAAAAGATGATTACAATGCAATATGTTGGGCAATTAATACTTTTGAGAATGAAGTTTCAATTAACTATATTAAAGATGAAGTTCCGCAGATTGTGATTGATAAACATTACTTCAAGAGATTAGTATTCAATTATAATCTTAAAAATAACAAAACTAACAACCTAACTCTTTTAGATGCATTACAATTTGATAAATTATCATTGGAGCTTCCTGCATTAATAAATCATGAAAACTTGCATCATTATATTTTTCTTTTAAACTCTATTTCAATCAGATTTTTTAGTACTAATGAGATACCTTTAAATGGGAATGTTATTAAAAATGAGGGCTCTAATTATTTTCTTCAGCTTTCAAGAACTCTTTCTAGTTATATAGTAAATAGCGAGTTAAAGAAAATTTACTGTAGTGTAGTATTTTTTTCGTATTGGTTAGAAAGCGAGTTGGAAATTAAATCAAATACCATAGATAAATTAACCATTGCATTTAATGAATTAAAAGACAAAGACTCATTACGAACTATGCTGTTTGCGAACTCAGTTCAAAAATCTTCAGGTTACAGCGCAGCTTTAAAAATTCTTGAAAAATTTGAAGGTGAATTTGATGAAAATTTAATTTCTTTAAAAACATTCTGTCAATTAAACTTATCCCCATCTAAAGAATCAATCTGCGAATACTTCTCGTTTGTTAAGGAAATTGATGCACTTAATATCAATAACATATGCGGGTTTTTAATTACTATTATAAAGGTAAATTTAATTGATAAAAAAGCTCTTCTGGATCTGATTGAGAGTCTTAAATATCCAAATGAGGCTTATAAAAATTTGGTAAAAGTAGTTATTGAATCTTTATATCCAAAAACTGAAAATATTCCTTTATCTGATATTAATTTTATTCACCAACAGTTAGTTGGCGAAACAACCTTGTACTTTTTTGTCGCGATTACTTATTTTGAGAACAATTACTATGCAGAATGTGCTGCATTTATTAAATCCTATTTGGATTTAAGTATAGAATCAAGAGATTTGCTGCTCTATATTAGAGCTCTAAATTCATGTAAATCTTCTAATCAATTAGAACTCCTTAGACAACTTAAGGAGTGGAGAATTAATCATTCATATAATGATTATTTGTTGAGGATAGAAATTGAACTTAGGCAAATCTTGAGGGATTGGCCTGAAATTCTAAATATTTCAGAGTACGCATTATCCAAGCTTCCAGACGATGAGCCAATTTATACTATTTACATACTTTCTCTTGGTATATTAGATGAGAAGGAAAAACTAAGCAAAGAGATTAACAAAATCTCTGGTTTCAGGTTTCAAAATACTGAAAATGCATTAAGAGTCGTAAATACACTAATTAAATACAATTTTTTTTCTGAAGGATTAGAAATATGCTATCAAAAAGCACTAAATAAGGATGATAGTATAGCACGAACTAATTATTTTTTCCTTACATCAAATTACCCAGCTAATTATTTGGTCGAATACGAAGAAGTAATAATCGATAGCTATGTAAAATATGAAATCGATGGGGAGATTAGCACTCTTTTTATTGATTCAAACTCAATGATTAATCCTATTATTCAATTATCCATTGGTAAGCGCAAACTTGAAACCTTTTCAATTGAGAACCAATTTAGTCGAAAAATGAAGTTTGTAAAAATTGTAAGGATTATGAATAAATATCTTGCATTATTAGATGAGATCTTACAAGAAGCAAATAGCTCATTTTCAAACCTGCCCGTTGAATCAATTAATTTTAATAATCTTGATAAAGAAGATATTGTCAAAATATTGATTGATAATTTTGGTCCAAGAGAAGAAGAAAGGAAAAAACACTTTGATCAAGCGTTTACAGGTTATTATACTTTTAATATTTCATTTACACAGCTAGTCGCTTCAAATTTTAATGATTCATATATTGATGCCTACTATCATCTTACATCTCCTGGTTGTGATGGCTTTTTAATCAGACCTCTAAAGTATCTCGATACTAAATTAGTTTTAAAAGGAAAAAAATATGTTATTGATTTTACCAGTGGGTTATTATTTTATGATTTATCTGAAAAAATTGGTCTTAGATTTGATAAATTTATAATAACCAAAAACTTGATTTCTTTAATTGATAAGACAATCTTTGAGACAGAGCAACAACGAAATTCAAAAATGACACTTACATTTCATGATAATAGAATTATTCCACACTATTATAGCGAAGATTTTCACGATAATAGAGTAAAATTCCTTACCGCAATAAGAAATTGGTTTATAACAAATTCTACTCAGATAATACCTGAGGAAAAAATTGAAATAATTAGACCTCTCTATAAAGAAAAAGGGATGACTCCTACTTTTGAGTACTTTGTAGATAATGCTTTTTTAGCCCAAAGAGAAAATCATATATTAATCTCAGATGATCTTGGGTATGGAAAAGATTTGCATGTAAATAACTTAATAAGTACCGAACGATTTCTAAATGAATATTTTCCAGATAGAATAAATGAAATTTCAGAGTTCCTGTTAGAAAGAAGATACGTGGGAATCACCTTAAACAAAGATGTATTATATTCCGCTTATATAAATCAGCATAAATACAATCAAAGTCACTTATATAACTATGCCTTAAGAAATATTTCTCTTAAACAAAATTTTAGCCCTTTTAATATTTTTGTTATTGTTGATTTTCTTAAAAAAATTGCTTTAAGCCCTGTAATAACTCATGAATTGTATAAATCAGACGCTACCAATCTTTTTGTAATGACAATTTCAAGTTTTCCAAATCCTATATTGACTTTTACTCTAAAGCAAAGAATAGTACAAAAATTCAATTTAATGGGCGATTATCTTTCTCTTACGTTAACATCTCTTTTAGACGCTCTTGAAATACTTAATAGAAAATGATAATGTTTAAAATTCTGGTACAACCGGACTATTTAGACTTGAATTTTATAAAAAACGAAACGCCAACTCGGACGGTTTAATTAATTGCTTTCGTCAGCCCGGATAACTTCCCAGTCAACTCAAAAAGTCTATGATAGAAAATTTTAACTCACTTATAAAATTTTGTTGCATACGGACTGATCCTGCTGCCGAGACAGAGTCAATAGGGCTGTCAGCCGACGCGCAGCTGTCATGGTTTTTGCAAATGTCATCCGATATTTCACAACCCAAACAGTATTACCTGATTTTTATATGCACTCTTCAATCTGATATTTAGAATAGAGTACGCCTCGCTTGGTAATTAAAAACCGCTGCATGTGTGGTACGGGTACTTTTTCTAAACTACCCCCGTCTGTTTATATAGCATAAATACATCCCCCCGCCTCTCAATAAAAATTTTTAAGACTGTTGAGAGTGTGGAAATCTATTCCCATAAACACCCCACCTAACTCGAAGATTGGGTGATTAGCCCCGTCAGGAACTTATTATTAATTAACACTTTAAATTATGGTTAAAATTGTGGACTTTGTCAAAAGACAGAACAAAGAAGGCGTTGAGTTTAACGCTTTGATCCTACAAGGAGGTATTGAGCTTGTCAAGTCTCGTGAATCAGGCAGATATTATGCAACTGCCAAGAAAGCCTCTATCACAAGCACCTTCGATGATGCTATGTGCCAAAGTCTGATCGGACAGGAAATTCCTGGCTCTGTACAAAGAATAGAAACGGAACCTTATGACTTCACTGTGAAAGACACAGGAGAAGTGCTTTCTCTTACTCACCGCTGGGTCTATCTCAGAGATGGTGAGGTTTTCGCTGCTCAGGTTGTTGCTCCTGAAAAGGTTGCAATGCCGCTTTAAAACTTTGGGGCTGAAATGCCCCCTTTTTTATTCATCTTAATAACTAATAATTATGCAGTTACAAAAAGCAGAACGCAAGCAGGCTGTGATTAAGCTTGCCTTGCAAGGTCCTTCAGGATCAGGAAAATCTTTTAGTTCATTATTACTGGCCTATGGACTTATCGGCAACTGGAATCAAATTGCCGTGATTGATACAGAAAATAATTCCTCTCATCTCTACTCACACCTAGGCAATTTCAATGTTCTAAGCCTATCTGAGCCCTTCTCGCCGGAGAGGTATATAGAAGCTATCGAAGCTTGTGAGAAGGCAGGAATGAGGGCTATAATCATTGATAGCATATCACAAGAATGGGAAGGCAATGGAGGCATTATTGAAACCCATGGCAACATGGCTGGAAACTCCTTTACCAACTGGAATAAGGTTACTCCCAGACATAATGCTTTTGTTCAGAAGATGCTTCAATCCCCATGTCACATCATAACTACTATCAGGAGTAAGCAGGATTATGTTCTTACTGATAAGAACGGGAAATTAGTACCTGAAAAGGTAGGATTGAAGGGAGTTCAAAGGGATGGAATGGATTATGAAATGACAATCGTATTCGACCTTGACATTAAGCATCAGGCTACAGCATCAAAAGACAGGACTGGATTATTCAGCAACCCAATGCCATTCATGATCAGTGAACAGACTGGTAATAAGATTCGTATCTGGTGCCAAGGTGAAGACCTTATTAAGAAGGTAGAATCGCAGATTTTTGATGCACAGACTGTGCAGGAGCTGAAAAATATTCTGGTTAAATATCCTACCCTCAGAAAGGATATTGAACCTCTCTGTGTGAACAGAAAAGCACAGATAGAGGGTATAGTGACAGATCAAGTAGTTAATCCTTAAAACAGAATAGAGATGGAATTAATAAATGTACAGAATAGCATTGTGCCTGATGAATCCAAAGTAGTAGAAACATCAGACAACAGATTTATTCTGGCCAATACCCAGCCAATTTCATATGGCGAATTGAAGAATACTTGCATTATACCTTCGTTTTCAAAGGACAACGAATCAACCATTTCTCATTCTGAATTTATCGACACTATAGGTCAGACATGTGAAAAAATCTTTTCTGCAGAGAATATACTTCATCCGGCAATAAGGATCTCGCATCCCATAAAGGGAAGGATCCCGGAGGCAATGGGCAAGCCTGCTGAATTACTGCGAGAGGAGGAGAAGACTATTTACTACGAAAGAATGGCCTTTGTATTTGAAGTGCCATCAATCAATTCTATTGTGAATGGTAATAAACTCTCACTCTCAGTTGGAGGAGTTCGAGCATATAACTCAGAAAACCTTTATGGCAAGAAGACAGAAGAGCATTTTAAGGTGTTCATAGGCTTCAAGAACCATGTTTGTATCAATCTCTGTATCTCTACAGATGGCTTCCTAGATGATCTGAGGGTAATGTCAATTCAGGAACTTTTTAACAGGGTATTTCAGCTGTTGACAAGGTTTGATACAGAAAGGCAGATTAATCATTTATCAACACTTTCAGAATATACTCTGACTGAGCACCAGTTTGCTCAGCTTGTCGGTAAGTCAAGACTTTATCAGTACTTGCCACAGAAGGCTAAAAAGTCTTTGGATACTATAGTGCCAATCTCAGATACCCAAATTTCAACTGTGGGGAAGGACTATTATGAGGATAAGTCTTTCTGCAGGGAGGAATCAGGTGATATAAATCTCTGGAAAGTGTACAACCTCTTTACAGGAGCTACCAAATCATCATATATTGATTCCTTTGTCAATAGGAATGTTGGCTCTCTTCTATTCATCAACAGCCTTGTTGGGCATCTCAGGGATAAGAAACAGTCCTGGTTTCTGACATAATAAGGCCACATCATATTCTATATGTGGGCAACCATGATCTGAAAGAGAAGCTACTAAAAGTTATTATTAAATCTATCAATCTTTATGAGCAATGAGCAGTATTTAAATGAGCTCTTGAAATGGATTTCTTCAGACAGCATATTGGTTATTGATAAATCAGGGAAGTTAAGTCGGGTATATGTTCCATTCTGGGTAGTTTCATTGGTCGACTTCCCTGATATCATCAAAGGTCAGAAAGTGCCTGTAGATGCCGTTAAATTGACTGTAGAGGTCAAAGAAGTCTTCGTTATAAGGGGCATCGCCTACTATATCATTTATTTTAAAATATTACTGGAAAGATGACTTGCTGAATTTTCTTTACGGTTGTTGGGAGAGGGGTTCTGTCATCTATAAAATCTAAAATCCACTGAAAACAACCGTGCTAAGTCCATCCATCTGGGGTAAAACCTAGGTGGATGGATTTTTATTTGACTTGTGTTATTGTCTTTCATAACTTTAACAAAATAAATTCACTATTTTTAAAAGAGATCTAGTCTAAATAGGTTAATCATTTGTTAAAGACAGAAACTCGGTTATTAAAAAAGCCGTCGATGAAAAAGAAAAGCGTCTTACTAAATTTAATGTTTCTTATAATTATTTTGTTTTCCTACATTCAGAAAAGCAATGGAGTAGATTTAAATTGTCAAAGTTGGTTAAATCAACACCTGGCAGTTAAAAATAGTATTAAATGGACAAATATCGAAGGAGTATTGCCATATGATTCTTGGACTTCTTTAATGAAAAGTGATTTACAAACATATGTTAATCAACTATTAGCCGAGAATAATCTTAATTTCAACAATTTACCGCAACTAATAGATGTTGGGAATGGAAAATACTTGATTTCTCCTGAAGCTGCATGGTATTATTATGTTTGCTATGTCGCAAATTCAATAGTTACAGATGAACTTGATCTCGTACCTTGGAAATTAAATGATCTTTCTGATTACGATTTAGACATGCTTTTTAATAGCAAATATATGCTGAGCTTATCTATAACCTACAATCTTTATTCATTTCTTTATATAACACCAGCTTCGCCACGATTTGTGTATAATTTCCTTGAATCAAATTCACTCATCGGTCCAACAAGATATAATACAATTTGCAGAGTTGTGGAATGGTGTAAAAAGTTAAGCCATTATTATGCTTCCGCAAGTGATGATCCATCACTTGATCTAAATTATATTCATTGGCAATATTCCGGTCCACCACCAGTAGAAAGAATAATAAACGGAACTGTTAGACTTAATGAATTAAGTACACGACATTGGACAGAAGGTTGCCATGGGACTGTAGAATTTATAAGGAGTTTATTACAGACTTTAAATATCCCAGTCCAATACGTATTATGTGCTGGTCATGCACAACCATATTTTACTAGTGAGTCTCTCTATTTATCTCATGGCGATGATCCTTATAATGCTAATTTTAAATATTCTGATATTTACATACCTCCTTCTAAATTATTAATTAATGGTCAAACTTATATTGAAATGTTCGGGGACGGATTAACTAATGAACAAAAGGAAAATAATATAGGTTTTCGAACTCTTCAATTAGGTGTTGAATATTTATCCATTTATCTCTGTAAAGAACGCTGTTTGGCTTTAAAAAATAATATCACTAATCAGGAATTTATGCAAAATGAAGGATTAGATCGAATATATACTCTAAATGATCTGAATGCAATAAATTTTTGGAATAATCTCGATAATAAAATTGGTTCTTATGGCGGTTGTTCATCGAACAGTAATTTTTCAAATTATGATACTTATTTTCCAAATCCAAGGAGTGGTAAAGAAATTCTCGATATTTGGTTTAATGGACAAGATGGCAATGAACAGATTGATCAAGCAAACAAAAAAATTATTGCTCAATTGAAATTAGATAAAGACATTACAAATATAACCCCCCATATATCAATTTCTGAGGGGGCTACAATATCTCCTTTATCTGGTGTTCCGGAAGATTTTACAAACAAAGTGATATATGAAGTTAAAGCTGAAAATGGCATTAGCAATATTTGGGAATTTACGATTATTTCACCAATTGTACTTAATCCTAATTTAACCTACGGTACGGTCACCGATATAGACGCTAATGTTTATAAAACAATACAAATAGGCGCACAGACATGGATGGCTGAAAACCTAAAAACCACTAAGTACAATGATGGAAATCCTATTCTCGATGCAACAAATTGGAATACCTGGTATTATTTAAGCACTGATGCTTATTGTTGGTACAACAACGATCCATGGACTTATAAGACTATTTATGGTGCCCTTTACAACTGGTATGCTGTAAATACCGGCAAGCTCTGCCCTTTGGGTTGGCACGTGCCCTCTTACCTAGATTGGGGAACTCTTACCAATTATCTTGGCGGAATTGATTTAGCAGGCGGGAAAATAAAGGAACCAGGTATTACTCATTGGACTAGCCCCAATGCAGGTGCAACTAATGAATCCGGCTTTACAGCTCTTCCAAATGGAATTCGCAACCCGTCTGGTTCATTTTCCGCAAGCATGAATGGAAGTAGTCTCTGGTGGAGTGAATCTGAGGGTAATAATAATTTAGCAGAATGCGAATTCGTGAATCATGATAATACCAGGCTAAGCTCTGGAATAACAAATAAAACATATGGGTTTTCAATTCGTTGTATTCAGGATATTATACCGACCTTAACTATCTCGCCTCAAAGTATCACTGTAGCTTCAACATCAGGTTCAACTGCGAACGTTGATGTTACCTCAAACACAAGTTGGACAGTGACAAATGATGCTACATGGCTCACCGTATCCCCAACAAGTGGATCAGGTAATGGATCAGTAACAGTAACGACCAGCAGTGCCAATACAACAACAAATCCAAGGAGTGGGATAGTTACCTTTTCAGCATCAGGAGTTAGTTCAACTACTGTTATAGTGACCCAATCAACAGCAACATCAAATTCACCACCTAACAAGCCGATCTTATCAACTCCTTCAAATAAAAGTAATGTAGACAAATCTTTCACATTTTCATGGCAATGTACTGACCCGGATGTAAATGATGTATTGAATTATACTATTAGGTTTAGAATCAAAGGAACGAATGATTGGGCAGAAGAATTGATGCACACTCAAACTCACTGGGATGTAACAGGATTAGACAATAACTATAACAACATTACTTTTGAATGGTGCATTGTTGCCTCTGATGGGGAAGAAGAAACTATAAGCGATATATGGGAATTTACTGTGTTAATAACCAATATCATTGATATTGTTAAAAATTTTAAAATAAATGTTTATCCTAATCCAGCAAAGGACTTCTTAATTATTGACTTAGGAATTTTTGAATCACGAAGTATTATTATTAAAATATTTGAAATAAATGGGACTTTAATTTATAAAGAATCAATAAAATCAGTTCTCAATAACTATAAAATGCAAGTAAATTTATCTGATAAAAAACCAGGTACTTATATTGTTAAAATTAAAGTCGACAATACTGACTATATTCAAAAGTTTATAAAAGAGTGAAAAGAATACTCACTTTTTATTAATTGGGTAAATAGGTGTTCGGGTTGCTCTCTTAATCGTCTATCCATCCAAAACCCTATATAATTGGATGGATGGATTTTTATTGATAAGGGAATATTTAATAATTGATATTCTCATGATAATGGTATGAAATTCAAAGATGATTCATTATAAATGGAAACCCACATCTTCCGGTATTTCAAAATTATATTTTTCTTTATAATTAGAATCTACGTGATTAAATAAACTATGATTCAATTCATCAATAAATCTTGATCTCTGACCCCAGTAAGTAAGGAAGAGTCTTTCTTTTGCTCTGGTCATCGCAGTATATAACAGCCTTCGTTCTGTATTAATATGTAATTCATCATTAATTTCATTAAATCCATTTGGAGATGGAATTACATTTTGGTTCAAATCCATAATAAAAACATTATCGAATTCTAATCCTTTTATAGATGATAAAGTACAAAGCATAAGACGCCAATCAGAAAAATTTGCAATATGTTTTCCTATAATAACACAACTAATTCCTCTGCTTTCTAATTCCCCCACCAAAGATTCAAATTGAGAACCATTTCTACTGAGAAGAACCGTACTTTTATTCTTACCACCGTAATCGTAATATTTATCTGCCAAAAAGCTTATTTGTTTTTCCCTCGAATTAAAACTTCCAAGTACAGGTTTTTCCCCATGTCTACTTGGTAGTAGGATCTCTAAAAATTCAGAATTATCATCATCATGTTTTAAAAGAGAGATAGCCGCCTGTGCAATTTCTATCGTATTTCTATAGTTATTTTTAAGCTCAACTGTTCGATTTCCAGTTACATTGATACCCACTTCATTCCAAGTGAATCCGCTCTTATAAATCCTTTGCGCAAGATCTGCTATTATCGTAATACTATTAGTTTCTCTTGATACCAAGTTATAAAGTACCATAATTTGCGCTTTATTCAAGTCTTGTGCTTCATCAATAACAATGTGAGTATAAGGAGGTTTATATACAGAATCACTGACTATCTCCCCTAATGCATATTTTGCAAAATCATCAAAATCAAATTTCCCCTCTTGTTTAAGTCTTCTTTCATAAATAGAAAATAATTCCCAGATTACTTCTTTATCCGTGTTGGTAACTCTATCGACCTTCCCTCTGCCTTCACGTCGTGATGAAAAATATTCTTCATTATTATTAAATAATTTCCCTTTCATCCAGGAGATTTCATCTTTAAAGAATTCTACACGTTTATAAAGGATTTTAGAATTGGGATATTTTTTAATTAACGTATTTATCCCCTCATCAATATATTCTTCTCTTAACTTTTCTGAAGCAATATTATATCGAAGTTTATATCCTCTACTTTTCAGAAAACCATAAGTCCATTTATGAAAGTTAGTGACAGTAACATCCAATCCTTTAGGAATTCCCCTTTGTAACTCATCAGTATTTTGCTGATATCCTCCTAGAACATCTGGGAGCAGTTGTTTAATGTAATTGACTAAGCTCTTGTTATAAGTAAAAATAATGACGTTAGGTTCTTGAAAAATTTTACCATATTCTTTGACTAGATGTTTAGCTCGATAAATGGCAACTGTAGTTTTCCCACACCCTGCAACTCCTTTTATTTGAATTGGATTTTGAGGTGGTAAAAACAAAATTCTTTTCTGTTCACCAACCAGATGTATAGGTTTTAGCATACGAAAATATTAAGTCAATTTTCTTTTACTTTTGAACTTCAAAATGAATTTATTCTTGAAATAATTGACAATTGCATTGTATGATCTATATGGTAATCAAAATTAATCCAAAAATTTAGACAATTAGTTTTTGAAGTAGAGAATTTTTATTAAGAATTGGATGGATAGAATTAAAAAGATAAATCATCTTCTATATCCCAGTATATTACTCAGATACTCATAAATACTACAATAATCTATAATTAAATTCATATTTGGTTGGAGAATTGTAAACTATTGATTGCCCCCATGCGTCCAAAGTTGTTATAGAGGTCATATGTCATTGCGGGGTGACACTCTGATACCACTTTATCGTTTTCTTGTACCCCTGACACAACTTTTAGCCCTTCCTGAGGCAATTTTAGCCTAGTGGTCAACTCATCAAAATACTCCGAAGCTGATTCTATATTATTAAAGCTCCTGCTGAGATCCCTGCCAAATCTTTCGTTTGATGGTATAGATTCCCTGATCCCGTATTTATCATTACAGATATATATTTTACAAACTTCAAAGAGAAATATCTCTTCTGTATAAGTCCCACCTATTCCATACAATACCACTACTTCATTTCGTTTCAATAAAGTATAAGGAAGGCCATTCAGCCTAAATTTAGCTTTTAGTGTTTTCATTGATATATATTGTAAATTTTAAAACTGTTCTCTATCAATTCTTGTTCTCGATCATTGTAATCTTATCTAAGAACACAATGAGTCCATTTTTATATAACCGTAAACCCTCTAGTGTCTTAGGTGTAAGCCCTTTATCATTTCGCAGAATGATTTCTTCATTGATTTCAATAATCTCATCAAGGATGGAGAAAATTTTGGTTTTCAAGTCTGATTGCATTTCCATTTATTGTAATATTTAAGATTCTTATGATTCCATTCTTCTTTCTTCAATGCTGGTGAGAAGCCAGTCAGCGCTTTGAGTTCTTCATGAATTACTGATGCAACCAAATCAACATTTCCCTTTGTAGTTGCGATACCATCATGAATTGTAAATAAGGGGACTTCAGGATAGTCTTTTGAAATACTCTTGGTGATACACTGCAGAACAGCATGAGATTCCCATCTCATTAACAGGATAGAAATAATGTCAGGATGCAGTCTTTTCAATTGAGCAAAATACTCATATATCCCAGGAAAGTGTTTTTGAAATACTTTCTTTGGCGCGGCACCTGGTTGGCCAAAAAATCGGTTGCTTGAATACAAGACTCTGAAAAACTCCTCCTTCAGTGCCTTTCTTGATGGATAAGTAATGCTTAATTCTTCCTTTACGATCTGTTCAAAATGCTCATAAATCCTGCCAGAGAGGACCAAATTCATATATAGCTCAACCTCCTTACTATCTATGCGTTGCAGAGATTCTTCTAAAATAATTGAAAAAGATGGTAGGTTGGATGGTAACTTACTATTCTTATTATATAATTTACCATCTCTATTATTTAATTCCTTGGCAATTCTGATAATTTCTTCAATATTTCCCACCTTGAGCAAATTGAGGGAGAAAAATGCCTGGCTGTTTCTTATATCCAGACATATCAATTCCTTTCCATCATACCTAAGAAAATTACGAAAGTCTGAAGGCATTAGGGTTACAATAGAATAAAATCGGTTGACTGTGTTGTCGGTTGAGAGATAGTAATCCTGCTCTTTTACTTTGTCAACAGCAATGAACGCCCTCTTATATGAATCATAAGGATTTGTGCTTTTATACTGCTGAAGGGCAAGGCATTTTTCTGAGTAGTTATCATCCCAGGTGTTTCTGATAATCTGCTCCTTCTCAGTAAACAGTACATGCTCCTTTTTCTTTTCTGAGTAGTAGGTGCTTAAATAATCTATTGCAAGATCATAATCAATTGTAAGGTTTGGATTAAACCATTTTATTAGGTGTTTATTCCTCTTACAGGTTTTCAATTTTCTGTCCTTCTCTCTTGCAGTCTTTTTGACTATCGGCAGGTAGTTTAATTCAATCCCCGTAAGAGTAGAGGAATACTGATCCGTGAATCTATAGCCACGGATCTTGGAATAAATTTCATGTGAAAAACTCAGATCCTGTTCAATAACTCCGCTGACAGCAAGGTATTCAAGGTAATTCTTGTAATTATGAACATAACTTTGAAATCGTTTTGAATGTATCTCTACATAGCCTGTATGGGAATAGGGTTTTTCAGTTATTTCAGATAAAATCCAAAATAAGTTGTCAGGATGAAATCCTTTTATTTGACTTAGCTGATGGTTATTAATCAGCTTGTCGATATCAATCTTTTCTGGTATATACTTCTTCATACACATTCTATTTAGTCCAAGCCAAGGGCAAATAGGGAATGCCTAATGGTTTTTTAGTTTTTAGTTAAACTCCGTAAAATCAGGATTTTGCCTGTCAGCTTCTGGCGGTTACTTTAGCTGATTTATTTTATATTATTATCACTGACAGAACAATACAAAGATATGCATATATAATTTAATATCAAAGCTTTGTGGCAACTTTTTGCACCTTAGAATTGTTAGGTTTACTATCAATTTTTAGTAGATGAAAACAAAATAATTTGTGGTCGCTTATTCAATAGTTTTTATATGATCTATAAGTAACTGTAAAGGCCTACTTTGTAGAAGCCAACTGTTTGAATCCGCCACCGACCTCAAATATAACAATAAACCCGCTGAATATCAGCGGGTTTTGTTTTTATTGGTGGCTTATCTGGTGGTAAAATATATTTAATTTGCTATTGCTTTTTTTCAAATTAATAATTTAATTGTCTATCAAGGCTCGATTAAAATCTTTTCTTGCAAAAATTGTTTTAAATTAATATTGAGTTTTAAGTGGGCTGTGTTATCAATTACTAAATCAATCCAAGTTTTAAAAGGATCATCGAATATAATATTCCAATAATCGCTAAGATCTTCTATGCTAGTGTCTTTGATAATAGTTTTTATCTCATCAATCGAGTTTGAAATCTTGATTATAGCTTGGGGAATGTTATGATATGGTTTATTTTGGAAAACAAGAGTACCTTGTCCTCCTGCTGAAAAGATATCCCGGATATTCGGACATACAATCCCATTAATATTTATTAACCAAACTGAAAGTCTATTGAATTTATCTGAATGATTACTGAATATCTCCGGAAAAAACACCATGGAACTTACCATGAGTTCCAGTCTTCTTTCAATATTTAGATTATTCCAAAGATGAATAATAAGGCCAGTTGATTTTGGTTCATCCTGGTCAAGCCACCAAACCTCTTCTCCCGGTTTTAAGAATTTACGATAATAATCAGTTATATATTTTATTGGGTTTGGTTCTTTTCTCAATGTATCGTAAGGGAGTTCCAGTTTATCGAAGATAGTTCCTCCATTTTTTAATTCCATATTGATAAGATATCTAGGTGAATGAGTGACTACTACTTCAGCTAGACATTCTTCATATGGCCTGCATTTAAAATCAATTGGGGAAACCATTTTTCCAAAAAGCATGAATATTCTTTCAATTCCATCAATACGAGTGCCCTCTAATACTGAATTTCCTGTAGTTGTCCAATGATTTTGTTTCGAGGTTTTTACTTCAACTCCATAGAATTTGTTTGCAATGATATCCGGGAACTTCTGACCCGATATAAGTTCAATAGAATCTTGAAATTCAGTACCCTTTGCTTGGGCTTTCATGACTTCAACAACCTCATTTTCAAGTTTATTACCAAGCAAAGCAAGATATTTTTCCTCTTTCTCTTTGGATTCCAACAAAAGGGTTGTCACTGTATTATTCAACAGTGATTCGAACGTTTTCTTTTCTGGAGTTGGATTTACTGATACTACCATTTTTTGATTTTTTAAAATACAAATCCCATAAAGATTCAATGCGTTTTGCGACATGATAAGCTAGTAGCGGGGGCACAGCATTTCCAACCAATTTATATGCTACAGAAGGACTAATAATAAATTTTCCTTTGGAACGTTGAATAACGAATTCATAATCAGGGGGGAATGTTTGTATTAAACCACATTCTCTTGGAGTAAGTCGTCTTTCAAGGAGTTTTTGTTCAATTACTTCATTTATTTTTTTACCTCCATTCTCTATCGAAAGTCTTCTAAATTCGATATTACCATGGTGCTCTGATCTGATGGTTGGACCAATCCCATTAAGATTTATTTCGGTCTGTCCCTGGCAATGTTTCCCCATAAATTTTGCTCTGGAAAAAAATATTTGCGATGGGTCAAGCGAACTCTGCGGTTCAGGTAAATTGTTAAAAATAGTCTTTAATTTTACAGGAGGTTTAAGCCTTTTACCGGGTTTTGTATAAGAATGTGTAGGCATAGGGAACGGATTATACTTTTCAGATATGTGAGGTTTTAATAATTCGATAAGAGCCTTCTTTAATAATGTAGCTTTCTTGATTCCAATGAAGAATACTCTTTCTCTAGATTGAGGGATTCCATAATCAGCTGCATGTAAAACTAAAGGATTAATAACTATATATCCATTCCCATCAATATTTGAAAAGTCTCTTTGTATAATTTCTTTAACATTAGATAGATTTACAAGTCCTTTTACATTTTCTGCAACAAAAATATTAGGTTTTGTGATTTCAATTACTTCTTTTAACCACATATATAATTGGCCACGAGTTTCAACAGAAGCAACTTGAGATTTAATTATTTTACCGTTATGATCTTTATGTGAATTAAAACCATTACGCTTACCTGAAAGACTAAAATCTTGGCAAGGAAAACCTCCTGTTACAATGTCAATACTCTCTGGGAATATTTTTGCTCCATTTTTATGAGCTTTAACCAAATCCACAATGCTTGCAACATGATACATTTCTGAGGGATAACCTTTTTTGTTAAAATAATTAACCCACGAATTTCTTGCTTCTGGGAGAATATCATTTGCGAAAACAGTTTGAAATTTGGTCGGCTTAAGTTTTACAAATCCATCATCCTGATGACATTCACTAAAACTTGGATTTATTATTTCATTAAGTGATTCTTTATGGACCAAAAATCCACCTTCAAATCCAATATCCATTCCGCCACAACCAGAAAACAATGAAATTAATTTCAATGGTTTATTTGGATCGTAGTGGACTTGCGATTCATATGATAAATTAAGTTGAGTTTCATTGACAAGCTCTGTTTCGATTGATGTGTTTATTTGATTATAATATGCACATTTTGAATTAAGTACACAATTTAAACAATCTGGTTTCGTTGAATTACAGACAGCCGCAGCAAAATCCAAAATCGCCCAGTTCAATTCTTTACATGTCTTTACATTAATTACATTCTGTGCAATTTTTTTTACGATTTTGTCATTTCTAACATCCTGAAATTCTTTTGGATAAAAGAATCGTCTTAGAACTCTGGACATATTAACATCAAGTAGAGCAGCTCTTTGATTTAGAATAAATAATTCATAAGCTGCAGAAATATATTGAGAGGATAAATTTGAATCATTTAATTCGTTTTTATTTTTAGGAAGATTACCATCTTTCTCTTTATACTCTTGTGCAATTTTGAATATTTTAAGTGCACGATGTTTTTGGAGTCCAAGAGGTTTCAATATTTCTTCAAGATCTGAAATAGATGCTTTGATTAGCTTTTGCCAGTTAGGGTATTTTTTGAAAAAGATGCTAAAATAATTTGCAACAGTTTCTGCTTTAGTCCTTTGGAGTAAAATCTCGCTTATAATAATCTGGTAATTAGTAACTTCCCCTTTCCTCCATGGAAAATCTCTCCTGTTTATACCAAACCAGTCAAGCAATATGCGCCTAAAGAAAATTATTTTGTTTTTACTATACATGAAACAAAGATAATTTAAAAAAAAAGAAAATAGATGATTAGGTATTATATAGGAGACCTCAATTATAATATTAAACTTCTAATCACACTGACAATTAATGTGGCGAATGTAAATCTTCCTAATTATCACTTTTTCATTTAGGAAAATTATACCGCTAATTTAATGCTAAAACTCCTTCTATAATTTCTATTGGTTTTCTAGGTAATTTGAAGATTATGATATAGAGAATTTTGCGGTTCGAGATAAGTAATATATGTATCTCCAGAGCCTTGTGGTCTACGATCGAAATCATATCCAACAGGTAATGGAAAAACAAGTTGAACTTCCTTGTATCGCTCCCAAAAAAGGTAAACTCCAACTACTTGCATCTTTGAACAAATTGGAGATATTGTAAAATCATAATCCTCAAAAAGATTCTCATAATAACTCTCAAGAATTGAAAGCGTTTCGTTAAGATCTAATGTTGAAACTACCTCAATAGCTGTTCTTCTCGTACTTTCAAATTTTTTATGCAACTCTTGAGATAAGTCGAGCCGCCAACTTAGATCAGGTGTTGCAGGTTTCCCATATATTAACAATAACATTGAAGGATTAAGTCTTTCTATAACACCAGCAGCCCTAAGCGAGTCATATCCAGCAAAAATAGCTAAACAAGAAACACCTTCTTTTGATCGATGACCAGAAAATGTTTCTAACATTGATACATCGGCCATTTCCATAGCCATTGACTTTGGCAAATATTCAACATTGCCTTTGCTATTTTTTGACATTATTTTGTATTCTTCAAATGTTGGAAAATAACTCTTGGCAGCTGTATAAATTATTACTTGATGTCTATTTTTAAAGTGGGACCTTAATACATTGAGAGTAGTACATATAGCAAATGTAGGTAAGCCTGAAATATCAACCCATGCATCACCAACCTCATAAGGCAATTTTAAGATTGCCAATTCTAAATCCTTTTCAAAATATTGTGGTTTATCTGGAGTAATTTCAATTTCTAGTATTCTTAATTTGTCAAAAAAAATATTGATTATTTTTTTGAATTTAGTGCATATCTCTTGATTCTTAGAGGAATTGTTCTTAAACGTTACCAAAATACAAAATGCATTTTTAGAAAACCTTGATTTGTTTACAAATTGAAATGCTCTATCTTCAAAACCAGCCGCTAGAATCAGTAACTCGCATTTACTAATTTCCGTTAAATATTTGTATATTTCCGGTCTCATTTTGTTTCTCTAGGAGATTAGATCATTAAATAAATTTTGTTGTGTACTCTTATCACTTGAACTAAAAACCCTTAGTCGGTGTGTTCCATCTTTTACGAATTTTTGAGGCGATGAAAACAATTCTTCAAATTTACCACGTGACAAACGAAGGTGTTGATCCCTTTGTAGACCAATAGCAAATGCAGGGCAATATATACGATTCAGAATATATATCTGTTTTTTAATACGATCATTACGAGCAAAGTCAAGACGCGAATCGTCAAATATACCATACCTTATAGATTCTTTAAGAAGATTTTCAACTGTCAAATCAATGTTTGAAAAGTCATCCCTTTCAATTGCAAGATATTGATCCTTTCTATCTTTCCCTCTTTCTGAAACTAAATAGATTCTGAATACAGAACCAATGGCACTAGTAATTTCAAACAATTTTCTTCCCAGGCTGACCTTTTCACCTAAGATATCTATTGTTCCGGAAATCTGACTTAAGGATCTCAACCTTTTTTCGGAAACTGCTTTAATTGCTCTGTCTTGATGTCTGTTAGAAATTAATGCTGGTTTACTGTCTTTATCAACATTACCAACTGAAAAAATCTCAGATATTAATTCCAATAAGTTTCTTGGTACCTTATCTGCTATTCTCGAAGTCATTGTCCAACCACAATAATATGCATTCCTTCTTACATTTGACAGTGAGTTAATTAAGCTTTGCACCTTAGCCTGATCATCTCCTAGATAATCAATTATATTGGTACTTTGATATTCGAAGTAATCGAGTCTCCTTTCTATAATCTGTTTAAAATATTTTTCAAGTATACTTTGTTCAAGACCCTGTGTTTTAGGACCAGTGAAAAGCAGTTTATTCAAGTCAATGTCACTAAAGTCATGCCCGCTTTCAATAACCTTACTAGAAGTAGTTTGAAACTCATAGGAATATTTTTCAGTAGTAAGTTTTACACAAAAAACAGGATTAGAGGAAATAATCAAATCATTTATAATATATTGAATTTCTGTGGGCATATTCGGTCTTCCCGCATCGTCGAAAAGCAAATGAAATCTAGAGTTTGTTAGTTCTGAAAAACTTACTTGAATTGTTTGAAAGAATCTTAAAACATCAATTTCAGAGGTTAATCTATTGCCAAGAAAAGGTTTTGCTTTAAAAAGATTATCCAATTCTTTCATCTCGATCCTAACCATTATCGAAACTAGATTCCGTATTTCTGTAACCACATCCCGATCTATAGAAATTATCTCATCTTTTTCCAAGAAAACAGACAGTTGTTTTTTGATAATAGAATAATCAGATCGATCAGTTATTTTTTTTAACTCAATTCCCTCAGCTAGAGTTTCCAGAGTTCTCCGTATTATCTTTAAAATCATAACATGTTTCACTCGATGTGAACCTACTTTATGATAGTCAATCATGTCGGATGAAAGTAGCCTAAACTCGCCCTGCCTACAAGGAAAATAGATCCCAAAAATATCTCTGTAATCGACAATCGAAGTTGAAACATGAGGAAAGAAAGCGATAGCAGCTAAATATGTTGATTTTCCAGTGCCTCTATTGCCAGCGATAACTAAATTGCTGAAAGCTAAAATATAAGTCATGACTTCTGGAAACGGTACAAACAATCTTAATGCTACTGTCTGATCGGTGATTTCTTCATATCGTTGCAGTTTAAAAGAACCTGGCTTTTTAAATTTCTGCTCAATGAATTCAAGTTTCTTCTTTCTATAGTTTTGATAATTGTAATTATTGTCAAAAAGATCCATAATAATTTTGAAAGGCTGCTTTTCAGGCGACATAATGGCTGATACAATATAAAATATTTCAGAGCCTAAGTACTTCCGAATTGACATCTTAGCTAGAAATCTCTGTTGAGTACTTAAAAAACTCCATACATGTTGTCTAAAGAGTTCTAAATCATTATTTTTACATTCTTCTGAACTCATACTACCAGTAATGCCATACGAAACATCAATAACATTAAAGGATAGTTGACCTGATGGACCTGTATTAACAATAATATTCTCTGAATGCAAATCACCATGATATGCTCCTATACTTTCAAGATAAGCGAGTACACTACCTACTTGTTTAATAAAAGAGGCTATTGCATGTGCATTAAGGGGTCTTTCATAATTAAACAGGAACCCTTTAAGCGAATCTCCTGATATATAGGGATAAACAATACATTCGATCTCTACGGCCTTCGAGAAAACATCTTTTATCTCTACTTTAAAATAGTCCCATGGACTTACAAGATGAGGTATAGTAGAATTTGATATCTTTTTTAAAGCTTCCCTAATATTATCTGAGGCTCCTGGTCGTATGAACTTTAATACAACTTGTGTACCAAGTATAATATGTTCAGCAAGGAAAGTGCAAGAATTTTTCCCAATCTGTATCTTTCGTATAATTTGAAACTTATTGTCAAAGATTCCTTTTTCATTCAATTCAGATTCAAAATCTATAAATATTCTTCCACAAAACAAAATCCCTGATTTATTAAGATTACCATTCTCTAGGTTAATTAATTCATTCTCAAGAAATAATTGATATAGTTCTGAGTCAATTGCAACCATGCCTGTTTTCCATGAAATATCTAAAGTTTGCAATTTAACTTGGAAATCGGGATTTTCAAGTGCTGCTAGTAGATTTGCACTTTTCTTAATGTTTCTATTTAAGTCATAAATCGGGTTGGTTGCCATTATGTACAAGATTATGAAATAAATTTAACCAACTGAGTTTTTTCGACATGTCTAATTACATACCCTAACAGATGACAATCCACTAAATCTTCAGGATACTGATAATAATGACATTCAGCCCCAGATAATTTTGCTAATTCACAAGTGGAAGCTGCAAGTCCACTCGTATAAGCATTATCGATGAAAAGGCTTGTTTTATTAGCTAAATTAGGTTTAATGGCAATTAAAGCAGCCTCAATAATGGTGCCTGGTGTATCTACAATATTAATAATCAAATCATATTCCCCCATAATAAGAATTTCTTGCAAAGCAGCATTATTTTGAGGACTAGGCAAATTTGGATCTACTAAATCTTCGGCATATCTTACGAAATGCCCCAATCTTTCAAGTTCCACTCGAATTACAATACGTTTATTTTGAAGATTTCTAACTTTTTCATCTTCAGAAATGGTTGCGATTTTAGGACCAAATACAAGTATATTTAAATGTGTATTTCTAAATCCCTCTTCAATTAACTCACTTATAGTTCTCAAAATACTTTATAAAATTAATTTAATTAGATAATATAAAACATCAATTCATTTTCATCATCAAATATACAATTTTAAGTAATATGTGTAAAAATTTAGAAGATACATTAAATTGACGTCAATTTTCCAAATTTGTTATTAATTTATTTGTTATTTAGCTGAGTAAATAAGGTTTAATAGTAATTTGATACATTAAGGTATGGTATGATTTTAATATACTCAAGAGTAATAAATAATTAATCGAAGATACTGCTATGTGGGGGGTAGGTCCGGGTGCCTAGGTTCGGGTGGAGGAGAAGAACTCTAATACAGCATTTATATTTCTATTTGTTTCGTTGCATTATTCATTAGGGAATGTGTGGTTTATACTTACCCTTTCAAAATAATAATTTCTATATTTATAGGAAATAAGATTATATGAAATTAATTAAACCAGCTGAGATTTCAGCTAAAATAATGACCCTTATTGATGATGCAGAGAAAGAACTTATTATTGTATCTCCTTACAATTTAATAACTGGTTGGGATAAACTTATTATTAGAATTAAGAAAGCACAAGCAAAAGACGTTGATATTTCATGGTATAGCAGGAAAAATCATACTGATGAAAATAATATAAAGGAAGTCAAGAAAAACCTTGGGATAGATCCTATTTTAATTGACGATCTTCATGCTAAAATATATATGAATGACGGTTCTGCCATTTTCACTTCAATGAATATGAGCAAGATTTCTGATGATAAATCAATCGATTTGGGATACATAACTACAAACCAGGAGGAATATGATGAGATACGTAAAGTGTTTAAAAAATACATATTACCCGCAGGTAGGAAGAAAGAAATAACCAAGACGGATGATCTAGCTCATCAAAAATCTAAAGCCAAGCAAGTCCCTTCACTGGTTAAAATATCTAAAAATTTATACATAAATCAAATACATGATTATATCTGTAATAAATATAAGTTCCGCAAGTATAGATATAATGACACTTCTTATGAAGAATTTATCGAGTACAATGATTTTATGAAGCCTGGAGTTAAAATGCAGATCATACCTTATACACAAGCTATCAAAATACAGATCTTCTTACCCTTATCAAAACCTGCTGAAAAAGTGCTCCGTAACATTTTAAAATATGATCAATCTTTCAAATTGTTAGACAAGGAAGAATTAGATTTTAATCAGTATACCAAAGATAACTATATCAAATACTACCATCAGCAATCAGATTTAAAAGTCAAAAACTGGAGTAAAGATGATATGCAAAAATTTCTCGATGATATGGATATACTTTTCGAGTTAGTTATTCATTATATCTAAATCTAACCATCAGGGATTGCCTACCTTTAACCATTGATTGTGACTTATAAATTTTAAAAGAGGCAGTACTCATTGAATGTCTCGCTGCCTTTCCTTTGTGCTTAAAGGACTCCCACAGAACTGGGAAAAAGAATATACCGCCTAGAAAAGTCCCCGGATTTATGTAAAGAACTTAAAAAAAGGCGACACTTATATTTGGAAGTCAATGTCCGCAAATTGACGAATGTCTAGTGTCAATTGAATAAGTGTCGCCTGGTATCTTATTTATAAACTATTCACACGTTAATACAGCATATCAAATATATGCCATATGATTTATATTTCATAATTTTAAAGTATATTTTAAATTAAGGAAGATAACCTCACCTTCAATTCATTAAACGTCTTTTTATGATATTTGAAACGCTCGGTTTGTTAGCAGAACAGCTTAATATTTATATTGACCAAGTAAAAAAGCCTGATGACGGAATAGTATCTCCTATTGCGGTCTTACAAAATATATCCTGTTTGAACGAGAAAATGCTTAAAACAACTAATAATATTTTACTTTCACTCATCAATATAGAGGAAGAGCAAATTTTTAAAAATATTTCTCATAATATTTCCGAAAAGACTACTCAAGAGAAGTACCATAATTCATTACTAACGCCCAATCTATACGTTTTGGTTACAGCAGTAATGGCCGATTATGAAAATGCGTTGAAATATTTGTCCTATACAATTGACTTCTTCAAGGGAAAATCCATTTTTACTATTCAGAATTGTGTGACTAATGTCAATGGATTAATTAATAATTTCAAAATTATAATTGAACCTTATTCATTAACCTTTGAACAATCTAGTTCCATATGGAGCTCATTAAGAGTAGGTCAGTTACCTTTTATTTGCTACAAAGTTAGAGTAGTACCACTTTAAAAGCAATTTCTCTGTTCAAATTGAATCCTGACTCGAAAAGTCAGGGATCCAGACTTTCTTTGACCAGAAGAGATTGACCCTTCAAAACTTGGGTAAATACTTGTTGTTTAAATATATATGTTAAATATAACCTAATCTTGTTAACCATGAAATATAAATCTGTTAAAAAACCTGACAAATGTCCGAAGTGCGGATCTGATAAAATTGCCAATATTTTATATGGCCTGCCAGCATTTTCTCCCAACCTTGAGAAAATGATCGAAGATCAAGAAATAGTCCTGGGCGGATGTTGTGTATCTGATGAGGAGCCTACCTGGAAATGTGCTGCCTGCAAGACGATTATTTATAAATTGAAGATTGATTTCGATAATTCAGTTAATTAGAATATGTAAAGTTCTGGTTTTAAGCCCACCATTTTCACCATTTTAAAGTCAAAGCATATTGTCGCAGATTTAACAATATAACAAAATAGAGATCGATTCATATCTATTTCATAATTTTATAGTAATATCTTCACTTAATTTCCAAATCAATTCTATAGTAATATCTATTATGTATTGTAAGGAATGTGGGAAAGAAATTGATAATGATAGTAAGTTTTGCTCATATTGTGGAACAAAGCAACCCTTAAAACAAGTTCCTGAGAATAAAACTGAATTAAGTTCTGAGCCAGGTCCAGTTACTCAGAATGTTAATATTTCATTATCATTTAAAAAACCCTTTTCTAAAAATGAGAATAAAGAAGTTAAGAATGGAATAATTAGCCATCCTAATTACATGGATGAAAAAAATGACCCTACTTATAAAAAAGAAATTAAAGTAACCATTATTGGAATCATTGCTCTTCTTGTCCTCTCTGCAATATCAGCTATTGTCCGAGCAGCAGGAGATCCTTCCTATTATGAAACTTATTGGGTATCGATTATAGTTTGTTGGATTTGTGCAATTTTCTGGGTAGTAAATATTGCTAAACGTCAGAATAGGAGTACCTCTGGATGGGGAACATTTGCATTCTTTCTTCCGTTCTTTGCCATTATTATAATAGGATTGCAAAAAAAATTAATTTATCCTCGAGATTTTGGGAAATATACAAAGAAAGAACGATCTACTTTCTTAAATAATTATTCCATAAAATTATTAAGAAGTCAACGGATTGATTTTGCTGAATATATTATAAATAAAGCTCTTGAAATTGATCCCGATAACCATTTTGCCTATGATACAAGAGGTTATATATTTTATCAAAAAAATGATTTTAAAACAGCAATTGAAAACTATTCAACTAGTATTAAAATGGATGATTCTATTGGTGAAAAATTTTATAATAGAGCTTTAGCCAAACATAAATACAATGATATTAATGGAGCGATTTCAGATTTAAAGAAAGCAGTTGAATTAGGCTTCGCTAAAGCAGATGATTACCTACAGAACTTAAATTCAGATACCTCTAATCATTTTTAGGTTTGCATATTAAAGAGAATTTGAAACTGAAGTACTAATTATCTCTATTAATTGAAATTCACAAATAAAAGTCTTGTTGGAATTATGAGGTTTAATAATATATTGATCACAGATTAAATTAATAATAAACTTTGTTTAGCAGATGTAAGCAGAGAAGACTCCTTTTCGAGACCTATTAAAAGAAGGCCTTTGTATTAAGCTGATTATAAGCGTTATGTGAAGATAGTTCATGACCAGGTGGGTCAGCAAAAAACAGCCGTGAGGCTGTTTCTTGTTTGAAAGGGAGACAAGGAACGAAGTGACGCAGTTCCGCGAAGCGGAAGTGGAAGAAAATATATTTGACTTGTATCCAGGGCTTTTGTAACTTTAACACAATGAACAGGTAATATGCCCAGCCTCATCCCCGGTTACGAATACGACATCTTCATCTCCTACCCTCAAAAGGATAATAAACATGATGGCTGGGTGACTGAATTCGTTAACCAGTTGAAAGGGGAACTTGAAGCCACCTTTAAAGAAGATATTTCTATATACTTCGACGAGAATCCTTCCGACGGCTTGCTGGAAACTCACAGTGTTGACAAAAGTCTGGAAGGCAAATTGAAATGCCTGATCTTCATGCCAATCATCTCTCAAACCTATTGCGACTCAAAAAGCTTTGCCTGGCAACACGAGTTTTGTGCGTTTAATAAGCTGGCAAAGGAAGATCAATTCGGAAGAGACATTAAGCTTTCAAATGGAAACGTAACCAGCAGAATATTACCGGTTAAAATTTATGACCTCGATCCTGAAGATAAGACGATTCTTGAAAATGAATTGACTTTGTACGCGCAGATTCAGCTAATGCCTATTTGCAGGCCTGATCGTAAGCGAATACATGCAAGGCAATATCATCCCACTTTATTTTTTCACCCTGAAAAGTAGAAAGCATCTGAGGGCAGTCTGAATAAAGCTCTTCAAAATTTTTGGAATAACTACCTTTTTTTACCTCTACTGCCTTTTCATTTCCTTTAACAAAAAGATAAGCCCTGGCTTCACCACCTGTTAACTGAAGCCCTCCCACACTAAAGCCTCCTGTCTTTTTACTCGGCTCTGCAAATACTTTTATTTTATTGTCAAATCCTGCATTTAATAACTGCAAAAGTCTGTAGGTATCAGTTTTCTTTGCTGTAAGCGCAGTTTCAAATATTACATACTCACGATTTACAATCGCATTAAAATCTGAATTTACCATCTCTTTAATTGAACTGCTTGACTCGGAAACCATGTATAATTTCAACAGCTTGGAAGCTTTTATACGCAATGAAACAACTTGCTCAGGAACAAATTTGGCCTTTTCGCCATTCTCCAGCTTAATAGAGATTTTGTTGAGCCCATTTGTTGAACCAGTACCACCAACAAATTTCCCCTGAATCTCTTCACCCGATTCAAGTTTTAAAATGCATGGATTTCCATATAAAGCCCCAAACCCGTCTCCTCCGACTTCTGCAACGAATCCCTGACTAAAAGATTTACTGGTTACCAGTAATCCCAAAGCAACCAAACCAATGGTTAAAAGTTTTTTCATAAAACTGATTTTTAAGTTTAGATAATTTAATCAAAAATGATATAAGTAATACTGAATAATCAATAACAGGATAAAGTTACACTTTGTTTAAGTTAAAGTCAATTTTATAAAAGAAATTCCCCGGGATCCGGGGGCTGATAATTCTCTGGATCTCTGCAAATAGATAGAGCTAAGTCTATTCACCAGGTCCCCGGATAGGGGACTGGTTTGAATGGGGAAAATAAATTTGACTTGTATTGGTATTAAACAGTAACTTTGTTCTGATTGAATTTTTCCTCATTTTTTTATCTGATTATCAGTTAATTCTATTAAGGATTATAGCAGTAGAAAAATTCGAAAATCCACTATATGAAAACATTCGTAAAATCTCAGAAGATCATAGCTACTATGATGATTTTTATCCTCATGATAGAATTAACAGGTTGTTATAGTACAAGAATTGCTGCCAGCTCTGATATTAAATCGACAGAAATTTATTATATACATGGGCAAAAGATCAATTGTTATATTTCCGACGCAGTAATCTCAGATGGGATATTATCCGGGAAAACTGTTCCAGTCATAAAGCATAATAGTAAGATAGATAGAAACAATATATATGTTTCATCAGATTTGGTTTTCAAAATTGAAAATAATATTCTCAGTGTGCCACTTTTCAGTATTACAAAAATCGAACTGAAAGTACCTGATGCGGAGAAAACCAAAGAATTAAAGACTGCTTTAATTGTCGGATGTAGTGCGCTGACTGTTTTAGGAATAATTTCAACTATTATGATGATTCATTCTGCAAATAATGCTATAAACGGTTGTAGTACTGATATTAATAACCTGAATTCTATATCTTGTGACTGATGATTTATCAGGAATTATTCTTTAAATAATTAATATCCGGATTTCCCGGAAACCTTCGCATCAATAATTTTTATCATCAAAGAGCTGTTTTCAGTGTTGAATTTTGATATTCCCTGTTTATTCTTTTCTATGGCAAGGTTATTAGCCCTGTTAATACCCCCGATATAAAATTTGTTGAATAATCTAAGACCTACAAGATATCCAGTTAAATAATATTTGGAATAAAACTCCCATATAGTATAACCAAGGAATGAAACGTTAATAAATAAATTAAATAATCCTTCAGGGATAGAGCCACAGTAGATCTGACCAGAACCTGGAATAAAGCAGGATAAATTTCTCGCTTTCCCAGGTGAATAAAACCCGGGTATATTTTCTTTGCTGTAAACTTTAACTATCTCTTTTTTGAAAATGTTTTTTACAGAATCACGCAGCTGGAGATTTTCAATGTAATTATTCCAGAGCACAAAAGCATTGTCCCAATTCCTTGTGGCATTCAGGCAGAGAATGTCAAGCAGAATTATATCTGAACTATTTAAAGAATCCTTAGATCTCATTTTAATTTCATCGATATTATGAAGTGCCTGATTTACATCGTTGTTCAGATAAGAGCATAATGCCTGTTCATATCGTATCATTAAAAAAAGTGTATCGGGCACATTATTCAGGTTTATTTCTTTTAGTTCTTCCAATGCCTTGTCATATTTTGCAAGTCCTTTGTAACAAAGGGACTTATAGTATTTATATTGTGCAATACAGTTACTGTCTTTTTCATAATAGATGGCTCTTTCAAATTCAATTGAAGCTTCAAAAAATCTTCCTTCAGAATAAATTCTGAACGCGTTTGAAAAATAATCTGATGCATATAGCCTACTTGCCGAAAATACTGAGAAGAGGAATATGCAGATTGAATAAAATAGTGCTTTTAACATTTTCTTTATATTCTGTTTCCTGAATTCTGACTGTAAATACTGATCCGTAAATATTTGCTATATAGGTTACTGCAAAAGCAGATCCGAATACTATGGTTTTAAAACTACTTAAACCGCTTTTTCTGTAGTTCTCCCAGGTGACGAGGCCGAGTCCTGCCGTAGAAATAAAGGCTGAAATTGCCCCACCTTTTTTGCCAGCATAGAACTTGCCGGATCCGGGGATTATTCCCGACATCAGACCGGCGATAAATGGCGATTTACTTCTATGGTTCTTCATTTCTGCCAGGACATTCAGAAGTCTGTCATAGGGATCAGTCATTCCAGAGCGGCTTCTGTCTGTCATTTTTAGCCATTCCTCAGACAAAGGCAGATTTCCCTGAAGGAGTTTTATCCCAGCGATCTGGTAATTTTTCAGAGTAATCAGGCTATCGGTCTTTAATTCAATTTTATCGAGCGCTTCGGTTGCTTTATCATAATTTCCGGTTTGTGTGTAATTATATGCGGCATAAAAATGAGATTTCAGATAAAAAGATGAGGCAGGAGTGATTTTTAGAAAGTTTTCAGATGAAGAGACTGGCTGATTTAATGAATAGTGACTCCAGCCTCTCAGGTAGTTAATGCTATCATTCATCTGAAGTGATGAACAATCACTCGAATCCAGTAAAAACAACGCCTCTTCATAACAACCGGTATTAACAAGATGATCGATAAACTTAAGATCGCACTCTGAGTTATTTTGCGAAAACGCGTTGGCATGTAATGAGAAAAAGACAACAATCAAGGCGATATAAATACATCGGGAATGGTTAATTGCCATCATGATTCTTTACCTTTTTATACCTTGCAGCGGAATCCGGATATCGGTTTGTCGCTGGATCTAACCTGTGATTTTTAAGATCCATAACAGAAATAATATTGCATCTGTTTACACGATCAACTGTGAGAACCACCCCCTTCAGAACTCCGTATTCCCGGATGGCATCTTTACTAAACTCTGAACAGCTCGGAGTATACAGACAATTCGCCGAAATCTGTTTTGATAAAATATTCTGATAGACGTACATCGTACCGCCAAGGACTAAATGGACAGGATTTATTTTTTGCATTAACGAATGTTCATCCTTATACAAATAGTTGCGTTTGTAAGGATCTGGTACTGTTCCTGAAAGAGCTTTATTTATTATTTCAAAATCTTTTCTTGAGTCAATCAGTTGTGCGGAAGTCTTAATTCCAGATGAGAAAACCATCAGGATTATAAATACCATTGAAACCGATCTTTTCATCTTCAACAATCATTAATAAACTAAGAATGAGCCCATGACATCATTTCCATGCTGCCTGAGTGCCAGCTGTTGCGGTATAAATATTTCCGGAACCATCTCGTGCAATAGCATTGTATTAAAGGTAGGGCTTAAAGGTAAACAAGTCAAGTTTATTTATAATTGGATTATGTCAACATTTTATCATTCGACCTGGTCAAGGCGTTTCATTCTTAAAAAATAAATATATCGCTTGCGATATAAAATTAATTGCTACATTTGCATCGCGAACGACATAATATTTGGAAATGGATCTAGTCTAATCAAAATAAATAATAAAATGAAAAATCAATTTTACCAGTTTACAGCACTTAGCCTCCAGGGGAAGGAGATAAACATGGCTGCTTATGAAGGGAAAACCATTTTAGTTGTCAATACCGCAAGCAAATGCGGACTGACGCCTCAGTATGAAGGCCTCGAAAAGCTTTATCAGAAATATAAGGATAAAGGATTTGTTATATTGGGTTTCCCGTGCAATCAGTTTGGCAACCAGGAACCGGGTGATGAAAAATCAATATCAGAAGGCTGCCTGATTAACTATGGAGTGAGTTTCCCGATGTTTTCAAAAATTGAGGTTAACGGAGAAAATGCTCATCCCATCTATAAATATCTTAAAAATGAATTAGGCGGCTTGTTCAGCAGTAAGATCAAATGGAACTTCACCAAGTTTCTTATCGATACAAATGGGAATCCGGTTAAAAGATTTGCGCCGGTTACGAAACCTGAAGAGATTGATAAATATTTAATGAAGTTCCTGAATTAAATCTGAATATGGAATTTGAACAGCTGAAGCTGGAGAACCAACTGTGTTTCCCTGTTTATGCAGCTTCAAGGTTGATAATCAGGGAATATCAGCCATATATGGATAATCTGGGCATAACTTACCCGCAGTACTTAGTGCTGATGGTTTTATGGGAGACAGACAATATTTCCGTAAATGAAATATCACAAAAGCTGATTCTCAATACCAATACAGTCACTCCTCTTTTAAAACGCATGGAAGCGCAGGGATTTATTAAACGGCAGCGATCCGGAAGCGATGAAAGAAAAGTTATTGTTAAGCTTACGGGGAAAGGAAAGCTGATGCAGAAAAAAGCAGCTTACATACCTGAGAGTCTTGCTTCAGGCCTTGTTTCCGATACGATGAACATTGAAGAACTTGGCGATTTGAAAGATAGTCTTTGCAAACTGATCAATTATCTGCTTCAGAAACACACACAGAAGAACTCGCCGGATACTGAAGGCATTTGATCACGGTTTTCCCCTCACTTATTCTTTAACGAGCTTAAATGATTTATTGAGCTTGTCTCCCCTGACATTCAGAATGTAGATCCCCTTAGAGTAATTGCTTATGTTTATTGTGGTCTGATACTGGCGGTTCAATAAATCTGATATCAGTTTGCCTGATAGATTGACGATCCGCACATCATATTTATTTGAATTGCTTATTGCCACATTCACTTCGTCAGTAACAATGGTCGGCCAGACTGAAACTTCAGGAACTGAGACATCATCACTCTGCTTCAGATAGATATAAGTTGAATCGCTTGCCAGGGTGCCGCATGTCCCTTTTACAACGGTATTATAAATTCCTATGTCACGGGCATCCACATTGTGTATTATAAGATCAGGAGAATTGCTGTTCTCAACCGGGCTTCCGTTCTTCATCCACAGGTAATCAAGGTTATGTCCACCGGCATCGACACTGAGAGTTATATTGCTTCCAAAATCTGTGGTAATATCAGGTGATATGCTGTTTATAACGGTAACGGGATAGACAATAACATTCATAATGTTTGATGATAGCGTTCCGCATAATCCTGTTATCTGGCACCTGTATGCCCCGGTGGCTGATTCAGGAGTGTTCAGCCAGGAAATATAATAGGTATTCTCAGTGGAGAGAAGATTTCCATCCTTGTACCATTTGTAACTAAGGTTATTCCCTGCTGTTTCCAGCCTGAGGTACAGAGAATTGCCTGCACAGATGACCGTATCTCCGGGTTGGCTAATGATTTTAGTTGCAAGGGCACAAACAGCGCTTCTTTCTGCCCATTCAGAATAAGAATCAGACAACTGTACTCTTGCCCTGACAGTTGCTGTCCCTATAAAAGCAGGATTCCACGATACGGATGCTTTTTCCCGGATCCAGGATATCTCACCGGCATTAGATGGGATCAGCTGCCACTCATAGTCAATGGCATCGGATACAAGTTCTTCAGTATAATTGCTTATTTCTGTACCAGGACAAACAATACTATCGCCTACCGGTGTTGCCGGAGCATAATCATAGATCCCTGTAGTACTCCTGATCCAGAATTCGAAGTCAGATACCCTGGAATAACCTCCATATGTATCGCAATTCTTGCTTCCCCAGCTTACGATGCCTGCGAGTTTGTATTCTCCATTTACATAAACCGACATCGGACCTCCGCTGTCGCCGCTGCACGCATCCTTATTCCCGTTCAGATATCCTGCCATAATATCTGTTGAGGGTATTGTCGGCCATACAGCGGCTGCCGTTGAATTTGATACAATGGGCACCTGAGCCTTCTGCAGTATTGAAGGTTGATTAGTGGCACCAGCAAAAGTGATACCCCATCCTGTAATCCATGCCATTTTGCCCGGATCAGTATATCCTTCAGAAACATTCTTTGCAGTCATAAGCTTGATAGGCTTGCAATTGGTGCAGCTGATAGCGCTGGTTACCCTTAAAAGGGCAATATCATTCTCAAAAGTATTCTTGTTGTAACTCGGATGAGGGATAACTTCGCTGACTTGATATTGTGTACCTGAAGAAGCCGGATTGGTGGATCCTGCAACTATTGAAATGACTGAAGGAGGGTATGTAGTTCCGACGGTGTTGAAAATACAGTGGGCTGCAGTGACAACCCATCCTTGAGCAATAATAGAGCCACCGCACCGATAAGCATTTGAAATAAGAAATATCTGCCACGGAAAATCACTTATCGAAGCGTCAGTTCCGCCGATTATCTTTATCTGTGATTTCCTCGTCCCGGTGAAGAACGGGTAAAAATAATCGCCGGGTTCAATTTCAGAACCAGCGTCCAGAATATGTTCATTATCGAGGCGCACGGAGTACAGATCAACTCCGGGCTTAAGAATGTCAATGATAGAAACCTGCAGAAAATAACGCTTCTCAGCTTCAAGGGGAAATACAATTGAATCTGCATCAGGGTACTCCTCCTCCCTGATTACCTGGCGGTAATTCTCATCAAGTATCTGCCATTCGGACTGCGCAGCATCCTTTGTCCTGATGATTCCAACATTAACCTTCTGAGAATAGCCGTAAAAGGAGAGGAGGCAGAGCAGGGATAATATAAATACCTTTTTCATCAGCAGACTGGATCAGGAATACAAAAAATGGTTCATCACATCTGAACGGGAGAAATTTTATTAGAATCCTGATGCCTTCAGCCAGCTGATGCAGAGGCCGGGCCATGCAGATTGAGTATCGCGGCTCCCGCCAAGTCCGTATCCGTGTCCTCCTTTCTGAAAAATGTGAAGCTCGGAAGGGATTTTGTAATTAACCAGCTGTTCGTAATAAACAATGCTGTTTTTTACAGGCACGGTCTGGTCGTCAGCGGAATGGACCATGAATGCCGGAGGCGTATCTTCATTCACCTGCAGTTCGTTTGAAAAGCGTTTTATTGCATCATCGGAAGGATTCTCACCAATCAGGTTCTTTCTTGATCCTGCATGAGTGAAGGAGGCGTCCATCGTTATCACAGGATATATAAGCAGGGAGAAATCGGGACGTGCACTTACTGTATCTGTCGCGTCGTACACTTTTTCAGCATAATGAGTCGAAAGGGTTGAAGCAAGATGTCCGCCTGCCGAGAATCCTATTACACCAACTTTTTTTGGATCGATATTCCACATAACTGCATTCCGGCGTATGATGCGCATTGCCTCCTGGGCGTCCTGAAGAGGTCCTATGGATTTGTCCTTCATGATGAGGTCGGAGGGGAGCCTGTATTTAAGTATTATTCCAGCGATGCCGTTATCGTTAAGCCATGATGCGATGGCGTTACCTTCATGTCCGAAGGCGAGAGCCGAATATCCTCCGCCGGGACAGATGAGAACTGCCGTACCGGTTGCCTTCTCCTTCGGAGGGAGGAAGATATAAAGCATCGGGTTGGTAGTCTTCTCAAAACGGGTAATAAATCCTTCGCCCGTAGTCGATTTTTCAACGTAAGAATCGTTGAATATCAGGCCGGGAATTCCTCCGGGCCAGATGTTCAAGGTCTTCTGCTGGGCATTTGAGTTCAGGACAGGTATTATGGCAATGATGAGGGCGGTTATTAAAGCACGTGTTTTCATGTCTGTTTGATTAAGCTTTCAAAAATAGTCAAAAAATGGATAACGGCTGGTGTTCAGGAATAGTCTTTCTTTTTAACCTCTTTCCATAACCTCTGCGAGATAAAAAATGTCATCACACAATTTTCACACAGATATTGTTTTTAACCACGAAGATTCACCAAGGTAAGCACAAAGGCGCATAAAGGATTATTGAAAATAAGGATTTCTTTAAACTTTTTTAATGCTGTTTATTAAGATATTTTGAAAGCCGACAACCCTTCAGAGATTTTATTCCTTCGGCTACAGCTCCGGCATTCAGAATTGCTCCTGCTTCGGTTGTGTGAGTATGATCGGTGAGAAAGAATTTCGTTTTTACCGTCTCTTCGCCGATAATGAAAATCGTCGGTTTGTGCTTTGGCTTTTCCATTGATGCAGATGTG
>Ga0209745_1000086_pt1 | contig 48243 bp, 37 predicted proteins | sample BarGraNGADG00312_FD_184495 | JGI IMG/M metagenome (GOLD analysis project Ga0209745, IMG submission 184495) | Arctic peat soil microbial communities from Barrow, Alaska - Barrow Graham LP Ref core NGADG0004-312 (SPAdes) (version 2) | ecosystem: Environmental > Terrestrial > Soil > Wetlands > Peat... | reverse complement strand
TAACGAGTCAGAATTTTAAATGGAAAAAAGATTCATTTTTTCAATACAGTTAGCTGCTATTTTGTTCCTTTTGTGTTGGATCAATATTTCTGCTAATTCCATTAAACCCGTTTTTGATTTTGCAGATAACCTGAATTACAAGTCAGATAAGCTTATTCAAAAAACCGTTACCCAAAGTTCAGGTGAAATTAGTCAGTTGAATCTTTTTCTACAGACCGCTCTTCAAAAAAAAGATTTTGATGGGAGTAAATTATTAGTAGATCGTATTATTCAAAAGATCAATAACAACAAGATTGAAAGTGGAAGCTTTTCTGACTCTTATTACCTTATTGGTGTGTACTATACTCTAATAAGAGATCCGGGTAAGGCTATCTACTATTTAAAATTGTCGGTAACAAAAAGAGAAGAAGACAGCGTTTACGATGATCGCTATGCCAGAGCTCTCTACAATCTTGGATTGGCTTATTATGATCTTGGCGATTTTAAGAAGCTTGAAGAATTTAATCTGAAATCTATAGAAACGTGGGTTAAGATATATGGTGAATCAAATCCGGTTTTGATAAATTCATACTTAGCCCTGATAGCAGCTAATATCGAACTTCAGGATTATGAAAAGGCAATTTACTATTCAAATATTGCTTTAAAAATTGTTAATTTAAACAGTGATCTCGTATCTCAGGAAAATATTTGGAATCTTTATTACAATTTAGGGGTTTGCTATATCAGTCTGGCAGATTTCTCAAAAGCCATGATATATCTCGATAAATCTGAATCAATAATTAAGAGCAACAGTCTGGTTTTTGATGATCGTTACATTAATCTTTTAAATAGTGTGGCGGTCAATTATAGTAATCTAGGTCAATCAGAAAAATCCAACGAATACTATGAAAAAGGTATCGCACTTGCCATGTCAAATAATTCTCCTTTAGCTTATAATTTAATTAACAGTTACTCAATTATTTTATGCAATGAAGGAAAACTAAGCAAAGGAGAATCTTTACTGGTTGAAGCGCTTAAGAAAGCAACTACAAAAACAGGGGAGGACTCGCACAACTATATTGAAGTACTCAAAAATTATGCTGATTATTTGCGGGAATATAAGCATGATTATAAAAAATCTATTGAATGCTATTTAAGATGCATGGATTATCTTGGTAAGAATAATCAGGACCTGCTTTTAAAAACTTATGTCTATACCGGTTATTCACTATCATTGACTGAAGCAGGCGAATCTGAAAAAGCTCTGGGGATAATACAATCGTTACTTTTTTCAGAAAATGAGGTAAAAGTATCCATTAAATCGCTTGAGAACCCGGGAATAGATCAAATAAAAATCGATAAATCAACTCTGAATGTTTATAAAACGAAATATCGAATATTGTGGGATATATATACAAAATCTCATGACGAAAAAGTCCTTATCGCTGCGTCAAAAACTTCAGAATTAATAGTTTCGCTTCTCGAAAAAGTAAGGATAAATATCAGTCAGGAAGATAGCAGACTAATCCTGGGTGACAGGTACAGAGATTCGTATATAAATGCAATTCGCGATTTCAACCTTCTTTATAGTCAGACAACGGATCGGGTTTATCTGGAAAAGGCCTTTGAATATTCGGAAAAAAGCAAGGTTGCAGGATTACTCTCATCTTCACGGGAATTAAAAGCAGTCCAGTTTCATGTTCCTCCTGATATAGCAGATTTTGAACAAATTCTCCAGCGTGAGATTAACCTCCTTAATGCCAGGCTTAACGAAGAATCAGTTGTCGAAAAACCTGACTCTTTATTAATTTTTAAGTGGAAAGAGAACCTTTTGGAAACTATAAGAAAGCGGGATTCACTGATACTTGTATTTGAAAATCAATATCCTGATTATTATGCTTATAAGTACAATACACAGGTAGCAAAACTAAAAGATATACCTAATATTATTGGGCGAAATGGGAATTATATCAATTTTATTATGTCAGACACTTTACTTTTTATTTTCATAGCTAACAAAAAACATCAGAAGCTTCTGGCAATAAAAATAGATTCTGTATTCTATTTGAAAATTAATCAGTTCAGAAATTTATTATCAATGCCCTCACCAACCGATAATGCCAGATTATCATTTGAGAAGTTTCAGTCAACAGGATATGAATTATATAAAACCCTAATAGTACCTGTTAAGCCTTACCTGGTTTCGGATAAGATATTAATCTCTCCAGATAATATTCTTTCATACATTCCATTTGAAACAATTCCAACATCTTCAGTCTCCGGTGAAAGTATTTTATATCGTGATATAGATTACCTGATGAATGAGTATGAAATTTCTTATACTTATTCTGCGACATTTATGGCTGAATCGGATAGGAAAACCCTTGGACTTGGAAATAAAGTAATTGTATTTGCCCCGAATTACCCGGAACCTATAAATATCCAAAAACTATTAATGAGCAGACAGGCTGACAGCGGTACGCTTCCGGATCTGCCATTCGCCCGACTGGAAGCTGAATATGTTTCCAAAATTACAGGAGGTAAACTATTTGAAAATGAAGCGGCAAAAGAATCAGTCTTTAAATCTGAATCCGGCAAGTACGATATAATTCATCTGGCAATGCATACACTTATTAATGATAAGGATCCAATGCGCTCAACACTGATATTCAGCCATGAGAATGACACTATTGAAGACGGCTACTTAAAGACATATGAAGTTTATGGTATTCCATTGAAAGCCAAAATGGTAGTGCTCAGTTCATGCAACACAGGTACCGGCCATTTAGATTCAGGCGAAGGTATTCTGAGTTTGGCGAGAGGGTTTATTTACTCTGGTTGTCAGTCAGTTGTAATGTCGATGTGGGAGATTGAAGACAGATCAGGTACAGAGATCGTAAAAACATTCTATAAAAACCTTAAAGCGGGAAATTCGAAAAGCAATGCGTTGAGAAAAGCAAGAATAGCCTACCTCAAAGATGTCGACCAGCTAAGGTCGCATCCATATTTCTGGTCTGCACTGGTTGTTTATGGTAATAATAATCCTCTCTATTATTCTAAATATTTAATTTTTGCAGCAATAGTAATTATGATTATTTGCGCAGGTTTTTTAGTATTTCATTTCAGAAAGCGAATATATTCCTGATATTCAGGATCTTCCTTTAGCAGATCGAGAAGGACCTCTTTACAAAGATATTTTTTTCTCCTGGCATATATTTCATTTTTAAGATCCATTTTTATTGCAATTTCCTCATAAGAAAGACCTTCAGTAAACAAATTAAGTACCATTTGCTGATCGGGTTTAAGTTTTTGAAATGCCTTGTTTACAATCCTCTCAAGTATAAGATTATTTATGTCTTCTGTTTCCTCTTCCTCGGCAATGTCAAATTCTATTTCAGTCGTTCTTCTTTCTTTCCTGAGTTTTGCATTCCATACGTTGCGGGCAATTCCAAAAAAATAGCCTTTAAGATCTGTTTCAAGATTAAGTTTTCCTTCCGTTATCTGTGTATATAGAGCTATTATAGAATCCTGAAATACATCCGACACATCTTCGGCTGTTCCACTATTATTAAAGACATAACTCCTGACAGCAGGTAAATAGTTGTCATATAGCCAATTCAGGACCTTGTCATCCTGTTTGCGTACACCCTCGATCAGACTTGTATCAGAAAAAGTTTTAAAAAACCCCATTTGGTACTACGAATCAATTGGCAAATATAGTATTTCCAAGTCCTAAAATTGTTTTAATACTTTTCCGGGTCTGATTTTATCTTAGTTATAAGATAACCATTACCAAAATATAAATATCTTTACTTAAGTTTAAAATCAATTTTCTATAAATACAAATGTCTTTTCCTTTTGTAAATCAACCCGATGCGATGGATTGCGGTCCTGCCTGCCTGAAAATGGTAGCAGAGTTTTACAAGATGAGTTTCTCATTGGAATCACTAAGAAAAAAATGTTACATTACCAGGGAAGGGGTGTCATTTCTTGGACTTTCTGAAGCCGCCGATTCTCTGGGATTCAGGACCATCGGAGTTAAGATTCCTTTTGAAATGTTATGCGACAATGTTCCGGTGCCATGTATTGTTCACTGGCGACAAAAGCATTTTATAGTTGTTTATAAAATTAAGAATGGTAAAATCTGGGTTGCTGATCCTGCAATTGGACTTATTAAATATACTTACAAAGAGTTTTTACTTAATTGGGCTTCAACAAAAACAGATGGAAAAGAGACAGGTCTTGTTTTAATAATTGAGCCGACACCTTCCCTTTTTGAGAACCAAAGTGAGCTTGAGAAGCCAAGAGGATTTAGTTTTTTGTTTAAGTATTTTTATCTGTACAAAAAATATGTAATTCAACTTGTTCTTGGTTTACTTCTTGGAAGTTGCATCCAGCTTGTTATACCTTTTCTTACGCAGGCAATAGTTGATATTGGCCTGAATAATAACGACATAGGGTTTATATATCTAATTCTGTTTGCCCAGTTGGCGCTGGTAATTGGGAGAATGTCGGTAGAGTTTATCAGAGGCTGGCTGCTGCTTCATATAGGATCAAGAGTGAATGTTGCCGTCATTTCGGGATTCCTTCAAAAACTTATGTCCCTTCCTGTTGCATTTTTTGATACTAAACTTACCGGCGATATTCTTCAGAGAATTGATGACAATAACCGTATTGAAGAGTTTCTTACTTCAACAAGCCTGAATATTTTATTTTCCTTTTTTAATATGATCGTTTTTGGAATTGTCCTGGCAATTTTTAGTCTGAAAATTCTTGCACTATTCCTGGCCGGCTCAATTTTATATATTATATGGGTATCCCTTTTTATGAAATCGCGGGCACGACTTGATCATCAGCGTTTTAAACAGATGTCTGCTTCAAACAATAAGTTAATAAACGTTGTTAACGGAATGCAGGAAATTAAGTTAACTCAAAGTGAATTAAGTACAAGATGGGATTGGGAAAAGCTTCAGGCTACATTGTTCAGATTAAAGGTACAGGGATTGAGTATTATTCAATATCAGTCAGCCGGGGCAACGTTCATTAATGAAGTAACTAACATTCTTATTACCATAACTGCTGCCACGGCAGTTCTCAAAGGTAATATGACTCTCGGGATGATGCTGGCTGTTCAATTTATAATAGGTCAGCTGAATGTGCCGGTAAACCAGATTATTGGATTTTTCAGAATGTCACAGGATGCAAAAATGAGCCTGGACAGACTTGCTGAAGTTCATAATATGGAGGAAGAAGAACCGAATCAGGAAATGAAAGTGAGAAAGCTTCCTGATAATAAAGACATCTATCTCAATAATTTGTCCTATCAATATGAGGGTCCACGGTCTCCGTTCGTTTTGAAAGATGTTGATCTTGTAATAAAAGAAAACAATATAACTGCAATTGTTGGTACCAGTGGCAGTGGAAAAACTACCCTGCTCAAAATGATACTTGGATTTTATCAACCGGTAAATGGTGAAATTCTGATAGGCGATACCCGTTTATCAAATCTAAGCCTTAAAGTCTGGAGAGCAAAAGTAGGGGCTGTGATGCAGGATGGGTTCCTGTTTCCTGATACAATAGCTGTAAATATTGCTCCGGGATATGAAGAAATAGATGAAGAAAGATTAATGAGAGCTTCCGGGATTGCGAATATTAAATTATTTATTGAGTCTCTTCCACTCGGATATAATACAAAAATAGGCGCAAATGGTCATGGGCTAAGTGAGGGTCAGAAACAGAGGCTCCTTATCGCAAGAGTAGTATATAAAAACCCTGGTATTATTATTTTCGATGAAGCAACCAACTCACTCGATGCCAATAACGAAAAAACAATCACCGAAAACCTTTCGGAATTCTATATAGGTAAGACCGTTATTGTTGTAGCACATAGACTTAGCACGGTAAAGGGTGCAGACAAAATTGTTGTTATGGACAACGGAAGGATAATAGAGACGGGTAATCATGAATCGCTTATTGTGAAAAGGGGCGCTTATTATAATCTGGTTAAAAATCAACTTGAATTGGGGAACTAAGCTTAACTGATGAAAGATCGAAAACCTGAAATATTATATTCTGCCCCGGTTAATGAGATAATGGGAAAACCTCCCGGAAAAATCCTCAGGTGGGGAACTGCTGTTTTGTTTTCAGTATTTGTATTATTTGTTCTTTTGGCTTGGTTAATCAGATATCCTGATATAATACCTGCTCAGATTGAGATTACAACAATTAATCCTCCGGTAACACTTGTAACTAAAATAACAGGACGCATTAAAAACCTATATGTAAAAGAAAGAGAAGTAGTTAAGTCCGGGCAGTTAATTGCAGTGATGGAGACTTCCGCATTGATGTCTGATATTGAGTTGCTTAAACAGACAATTGATACTGTAAAGAAACCGGAAAATCTTGTTCTACAAACACTTCCCGAATTTTCAAACCTGGGTGAACTACATGTTTTTTATGCATCTTTCCTAAAAAATCTATCAGACCTTAACAACTATACTGTTAATGATTTTTTCGGAAGTAAAATAAAATCTCTGAACGATGAGATAGTTGGAATTCAGGAATATATCAACAGACTGACTGTAAAAGAGAAATTGAATTTTGAAAACCGGAATTTTGAGGCAAAAAAATTTAAAAGGGATTCTTTGCTTTATGCCGATAAGGTTATTCCTGAAAGCGAACTGGAGAAATCACATCAATCACTCATCAGGATCAATATTGAACTTCAACAGGTTCGTCTTGATCATTCTGCAAAATCTATTGAATTAGCTGAAAAACGACAACTGCTTCAGGACTATCGTATTAACCGTATTGAAGATCGGGAAAAGTATGTTTCAACTTTACGAGAGTCCTTCATGAACCTTAAAGCTCAGATTAATATTTGGGAAAACAATTACCTGCTCGTTTCTCCTATTGAAGGCATAGTTTCATTTACTAAGTTTTGGAGCGTTAATCAGTCAGTCTTAAAAGATGAACCCGTTATTAATATTGTTCCACTCGATGCCGGCAGTTATCTCGGTAGAATCAATCTGAAGATGCAACGGTCAGGGAAAGTAAAAACCGGACAACTGGTAAATATTAAGTTAAGCGGTTACCCTTATCTCGAATATGGAATGGTCAGAGGTATAGTTAAATCAAAATCACTTGTTCCGACAGGCGACGCTTATATAATTGAAATTGAACTTCCGGACGGTCTTAATACATTATATGGAAGAAAACTTGATTTCACGCAAAATATGAGTGGTACCGCAGAAATTATAAGTGAAGATTTACGTCTTCTTCAGAAGATAGTAAACCCTTTCCGCTATATGGTTTCAAAAAATAAAAGATAATCCGGAATCATTTTTTCGAATATGGCTCATAATCATCGTCTTTTGAGGAGGATGGAAACCCTGTGCCGGAGGATGTCTTGTTATCCAATGCCGAACTTTTAGTCTCTTTCTTCTTATACTTCTGATATAATCTTACCGCAAGAAATACCATAACTGCAACAAGAATAATAATTTCACGTTTATTCATAATGAAATCCTTTAAAAATTATCAACAGAAAGTTATTTCAGATTATCCCTGAAATTTCCAATCAAATATATTATAAATATTTTAAAAAGGATTCATTGGTAATGTTTTAACCTATGTTTAAATCCAACATTATTTTTCGACTATTTGCCTATCATGTTCTTAATATCTGATTCTTACATTTATTTATGCTAAAACTTTGAGTATTACTAAATATTTCAATATTTTCGTACTCTGAAAATTCCATGGACGTACATGGTGTAAATTACTGATAAAGAGCTGAACTATAAAAGGATTGATTATGACCAAGAAAAATCCGGATGACTCTGTTCAAGAAGAACAATTCGGCACAATCGAAAATGCTGCCGGAACTGAGGATGCCATACAAGCGGAAAACGCGCAAGAACTTGAGGCTGAGAAAGAAGATCTCAAGCCAAAAGTAGAAATTCAAATTGACGATGTAGAACTTCCTCCTGTTGATTATTCAGGATATTCTAAGCATGAACTGGTTGAGACACTTAGTCTTATAGTTGAGAACCGGGCGCCAGCTGAAATAAGGGATGACGTTGATCGTATAAAACTACTCTTCTATAAAAAGCTGAAACTGGATGCAGACGAGAGAAAGGCACAATTTCTTGAAGGTGGCGGAAAAATTGAAGATTACAGAGCATGGGTCGACTCAGACGATGCGAGAGTAAAACAGTTACTCGAAAAATTTAAAGAGAAAAAAACAGACTATAATAAGGTTCAGGAAGCTGAAAAATATGAGAACCTTAAGAAAAAGTATGATATAATTGAAAAAATAAAAGACCTTGTCAACCGGGAGGAGTCAATTAACAAAACATTTCATGACTTCCGCTTACTTCAAAATGATTGGCATACTACAGGTGTGGTTCCCCAGTCCTCATTAAAAGATCTTTGGGAGAATTACCACCATAATGTTGAAATATTTTACGATTACATTAAAATCAATAAGGAATTAAGAGATCTTGACCTGAAAAAGAATCTTGAATCAAAAATTTTACTTTGCGAAAAAGCAGAAGCACTTCTTCTTGAACCAAACCCTGTAAATGCTTTCAGATTTTTACAGGATTTTCATGATCAGTGGAGAGAAATCGGACCGGTACCCCAGGAATCGAAAAATGATATCTGGGAAAGATTCAAAGAGGCTACCTCACAGATCAATAAAAGCCATCATGAATATTTTGAAAAGCAGAAAGATGACCAACGTAAAAATCTTGAGGCCAAAATAACTCTTTGTGAAGAAGTGGAAGCAATTAACCTGCTTGAAATAATGAACTTCAAGGATTTTGATGAGAGAGCTGACAAGGTTGTTGAGATGCAGAAAATTTGGCGTACAATCGGATTTGCTCCTAAAAATCAAAATAACAAAGTATATCAGAGATTCAGAGATGCGTGCGATTCCTTTTTTGAAAAGAAACGAGGTTTTTATTCAGAGAATAAAGAGGTTCAGCTTACGAATCTTCAATTGAAGAATGAACTTTGTATTCAGGCAGAATCTCTTCAGGAAAGCACTGAATGGAAATCTACATCCGATGCTTTAATTAAACTACAGAAAGAGTGGAAAGAAATTGGTCCTGTTCCACGCAAACAATCTGAAAAATGCTGGAAACGATTCCGCAAGGCATGTGATCACTTTTTCAACAGAAAAACAGTGTTTTTTGCTGAACTTGATACATCGTATGAAGATAATCTGAAAGCAAAACTTGCAATAATTGAAGAACTTGAAAAGTTTCCGCCAAGCGTTGACGTGCATGCTGCCTTTGAACATCTTAAAGAACTTCAAAGAAAATGGACCGATATTGGATTCGTTCCATTTAACATGAAAGATGAAATAACCAATAAATATAGAATTGCACTGAATAGAGAGTTTGATAAATTAAAAATTGGTGATGAAGATAAGAGTATCCTGAAGTATAAAACGAAACTTGATAATCTTAAGACTAATCCTAAAGCCTCCAGAAAAGTTCAAAACGAGAGGGATAAATTCTTCACTAAGATCAAACAACTGGAAGGCGATATCGTTCTTTGGGAGAATAATATAGGATTCTTTGCTAAATCTACTAAAGCTGATACAATGATCAAAGAGGTAGAAGAGAAAATAGATAGCGCTAAGAAGCTGATTAAAACACTTGAAGAAAAAGTCAAGATGATTGACCAATCCGGTTTCGATGAATAATTTATATGAATTCAAACTGTAAATAAAAAATCTTATTGCTTTGACTGACGTTAAGTACGTATTTGTTACAGGGGGAGTTACATCCTCTCTGGGGAAAGGCATTATTTCCGCTTCTCTGGCTAAACTATTGCAGGCCAGAGGTTATTCTGTTACCATTCAAAAACTTGATCCATATATAAATGTAGATCCCGGTACACTTAATCCATATGAACACGGAGAATGTTACGTAACTCTCGATGGCGCTGAAACAGATCTTGATCTTGGCCATTATGAAAGATTCTTAAATGTTCCAACCAGTCAGGCTAATAATGTTACAACCGGACGCATCTATCAATCCGTTATTAATAAGGAACGTAAGGGAGATTATCTGGGCAAGACCGTTCAGGTAATTCCTCATATCACCGATGAGATAAAAAGGAGAATAAAACTTGTAAGTTCAGGTAACAAGTTTGATATAGTTATAACTGAAATTGGAGGAACTGTCGGCGATATTGAATCACTACCTTACATTGAATCGGTTCGCCAGCTTAAATGGGAACTTGGAACTCAAAATTGCATTGTAATTCATCTGACTCTGGTTCCATATCTATCCTCAACCGGAGAGTCTAAAACAAAACCAACTCAGCATTCTGTAAAAGAACTTCTGGAGACAGGAATACAACCTGATATTCTGGTACTCAGGACTGACAGACACCTGAATGAGGATCTTAAGAGGAAGGTTGCTCTCTTCTGCAATGTTGAAGAGAATGCTGTAATTGAGTCAGTTGATGTGTCAACAATATATGAAGTGCCAATAAAAATGTTAGAACAGGGACTCGATAATACAGTACTTCGAAAACTTGCACTTAAGATTGGCGAAGAGCCCCCGCTTACCGAATGGAGAGAGTTTCTTTCGAAATTGAATAATCCAAAACATAAAATTAAGGTTGGGCTAATTGGAAAATATGTTGAACTTCCGGACGCTTATAAATCTATTGCTGAATCATTTATTCACAGCGGTGCAGTAAATGAGTGTGAAATAGATGTTATATATATTCATTCCGAAGAAATTACTGAAGAAAATGTTTCAGAAAGACTTAGTGGATTAAACGGAGTACTTGTCGCACCAGGTTTCGGATCAAGAGGAATAGAAGGAAAAATTCTTACAGCAAAATATGCCAGGGAAAACAACATCCCATTTTTTGGAATATGTCTTGGAATGCAATGTGCTGTTATCGAGTTTGCCAGGAATGTTCTGAAATTTGAAGGAGCGCATTCAACAGAAATAAACCATAAGACAAAGTTTCCTGTAATTGATTTGATGGAAGAGCAGAAAAGTATTATTGATAAAGGGGGAACGATGAGACTTGGTGGATATAAATGTATTATCAGCAAAAATTCAAAAGCCTACCAGGCATATCAAAAAACAGAAATAATTGAAAGACACAGACACAGGTATGAGTTTAATGATAAATATTATGAAGATTTTAAGAAAAATGGAATGATTCCTGTTGGGATAAATCCGGAATCAAATCTTGTAGAAATCATTGAAATACCTGATCATAAGTGGTTTATTGGAGTACAGTTTCATCCTGAATATAGCAGTACAGTCATTAACCCGCATCCATTGTTTGTAAGTTTTATAAAAGCATGTATCGGGTAGATCTGCAATGCTTAATGGATCTATATTAAAGTAAAGACGTAATGCATTGCGTCTCAATATTACCTGGTAAAGACGTAATGCATTGCGTCTCAACATCATCTAACTAATATTAAAGAATGGATAGAAATACAATTACCGGCATAATACTGATTTTTGCAATCTTTATAGGAGCAGGAATATATAATAACAGCCGGGTAAATACAGGTTATAAGAATGCTATTTTAGCAGCGGAACAAAGTTATTCCAAAGGCGACCTGCTATCAGCCAGGTCAGAGTATATTAATGCTCTGAGCTTTAAAGCAAATCAGCCAGATGCCGTTGCAAAATTAAATGAGATTAACCTTAAACTTGGAATAGTAACGGGAACTCAGAAAGCTGATTCTGTACTCTCACAAAAGCCAAATAGTGAAGTTCCAATAACGAACCCCTCTGTTGTTCCGGTAGATGTAAACCAGTATGGGATATTTGCTAAGGCTGCAATAGGAGAGAACGAGTTCATAACACTTGAAAATAATAAGGTCGAACTTAAAATTTCGCCGAAAGGAGGCAGAGTATATTCTGCCAGGTTAAAAGATTACAAAACCTTTGATGGACAGCCATTGATTTTATTTTCAGGCGACTCCACAGTTTTTGGATTTAACTTTTTTACGGTAGACAATAAAGCAGTTCAGACCAATAACCTGTATTTTATACCAGTATCGGATCAAAAATCATTTGTGGTGAATTCCCAACCACAAAGTGTAAGCCTGAGACTGTTCGCAGCTGATGATAAATATATAGAGTATACCTACACACTCGCTCCTGATAAATATAGTGTTGATTTAAATGTAGCCTTCAAATCTATGGAGGGCATCATCGCTTCAAATCAGAACAATATTACATTAGACTGGAGAATGTATATACCCCAGCAGGAAAAAGGACGACAGAACGAGGAAAATTATTCTGATATTACATATAAATTCTATCAGGACGATGTTACTTACCTGAAGCAACGACAGAGTAAGGAATTGGAAAAAGCTGATATTACTACCAAACTTAGCTGGGTTGCATTTCAGGATCAGTTCTTTTCGTCAGTTATAATTACAAATGATTTCTTTTTGAATGGATCAATATCTTCAACCAGGACATTGACCTCTGCTAAGTTTATGAGATATAATACCTCTGAGCTGGGAGTTCCATTTAATAAGGATGCGTCAAATACAATTAATATGAAATTGTATTATGGACCAAATAGCTTTACAATTCTTAAAAAAGAAGGACTTCAGCTTGAAAAACTGGTTTTTCTCGGAAAGAATATTATAGGCTGGATAAACAGGTTTGCTATAATTCCAATATTTAACTGGCTAAATAATTATTTTGTAAATTATGGACTAATTATCCTTATTCTGACACTAATTATCAAAATAGTACTGTTTCCTCTTACATTCAAATCATTCCAGTCAACAGCAAAAATGCAGGTTTTGAAACCTCAGGTAGAAGAGCTGGGAAAGAAGTTTCCAAAGAAGGAAGATGCTATGAAAAAACAGCAGGCTACGATGGATTTGTACAAAAGAGCAGGCGTTAACCCGATGGGAGGTTGTCTCCCTATGCTTCTTCAAATGCCTATTCTTTTTGCAATGTTCAGGTTTTTCCCTGTTTCAATTGAGTTAAGACAAGAACACTTCCTTTGGGCTACAGACTTGTCAACATACGATTCGATATTAACACTTCCTTTTACAATTCCAATGTACGGCAGCCATGTTAGTCTTTTTACATTATTAATGACTGCTTCGACTTTACTTACAATGAAGATGCAAGGTTCAACTCCAGGTTCTGATCAACCCGGAATGAAACTTATGATGTACATGATGCCAGTAATGTTTATGCTGATTCTTAATAACTTCTCATCAGGATTAACATATTATTACTTCCTGGCAAATATGATTACATTCGGTCAGAATATAATATCAAAAAGATTCGTTAATGAAGATGCTGTTCTTGCTAAGCTTGAGGAGAATAAGAAGAAACCTGTTAAAAAATCAAAATGGCAGCAACGACTTGAAGCAGCAGCTAAACAAAGAGGAATTAATCCTCCGAAAAAATAGTCAGATAATTGGTAAGTTATTAGAAGAGGGTGTCTCAAAAGTCTAATTTTTGTTAGTCCCTAAATCCCCTAAAGGGGACTTTAAGGAACCCCGTTTAGGGGGCAGGGAGCAAAAAAAACTATTGAGACATCCTTTTTTTATTTGTTAAATATTCTTAATTAAATTCTCTGCTTCAAAAAAAGACTTAAATTTATTTCATCCAATTAACTGGGGAAATGGGGAAAAAATTTAAGAATAAAGATTTAGCCGGGAGGCTGGGTGTTTCAGCTACACTAGTCTCACTCGTGCTCAATAATAAAGCCGACCAGCAAGGTATCCGAAAAGATACTCAGGAGAAAGTACTTAACCTGGCGAAGCAAATGGGTTATTTTGAATCCTTGCATGATAAGGATGAAATTTCACCTGTCGAAGAAAAACCAGGTGTACTCGGTATGATTGTTCCTTGCCTGAATGACCCGTTTGTTATTCAAATAACACCACATCTTCAAAAGGCGTTTTTAAGCATTGGAGTCGGATTTTCAATCATTACAAAAGACCCGGATGATCAACGCTACGACAGGCTTATTGGAGCATTTAAAAAGTTCTATAGTGGCCTGATTCTTTTCGGAGATGCTGCTGATGATAATACAATACGGGGTCTTAGAACTACGGATTACCCTTTTGTAATTCTTGAAAAACCGATAAAAACATTACGGCTTAATACTGTTTGCACTGATACTGTGGCCGGGGCACTTCTCATTACAAAGCACATTGAAAAACTTGGGTATAATAATATTTTAATTGTTGGCGACCGCAAAAGTATGCACACAGATGCAACAGCTATTCAGGATATAATTGATGCTGTAGTTCAGAAAGCGGGAGTAAACAGGCCTGTTGTTGTTGAACTGAATAAGCCTTCAGTTGATGAAGAAATAGATTTTAGCCAGTTTGAAAAATATCTTCGGCCACCTTACCGGGCAGATGTAATGATTATTATGAATGCAGATCTTGTTTATCCGATAATGACTTCGATCAGGAAAAAGAAATTACGAGTTCCTCAGGATATCGCTATTATATCGATGGAGGAAGGAACAGGATTTGATCTTATGTTTTCGCCAGTAACTTGTTTAAGAAAGCCCTTGTCGGGGATGTCTGTAAAAGTCGCGAATATGATCTGGTCAGAGGTTAAAAACTCGGGCAAGGGGAAATTTAAACGACAGGTAAATATATCTCCTGAGCTTATTGTAAGAAATTCTTGCGGTACCATTTAGCATAATTGTTAACAAATGTTGATATCTGAAAGGGATTAACCTGGTGCCAGCATAAAAATATCATATATATTTGTAATGTTTTGGTGTTACAATGAAAATATATCATTGTAATGAAAAGGGAATGCGGTTTGAATCCGCAACAGTACCCGCTGCTGTGATGCCTGATCGTTTAAACGATGATGGTTTTTTGAACTACCTGCCACTGTCCGCCGGCTGGCGGATGGGAAGGCTTCAAAAAACCGGGATAAGTCAGAAGACCTGCCATACAAACCTGTTATTCAAAGCTTTCGGGAAGAAAAGCGCGGATCATTTTCTGATTCCTACTTAATCTTCTGTCAGCCAGGAATAATAATTGTCGCATCAAATGATAAGTATTATTATGGTGAAAATTTACAGTCAGAGATTTATGAAATATGTTTCAGTTACAAAACTTGTTTTAATTATAAGTCTCTCCTCATTACAATTAAACGGACAATATTCACTTCGTACCGATACATTGAAAATTCAGGAAGTGATTATCTCAGGAAAGCAAATCAGTTCAGAGCAGCCGGGATTTAAGTTTTACGATATCGATTCTCTGAACCTCAAAAATTATTTACTCTCGTCACTTACCGAAGTGCTAAACGAAAACACTACCCTGTATATTAAAAATTACGGTTCCGGAGGAATAGCAACATCTTCATTCAGAGGTACATTGGCAGGACATACACAGGTCACATGGAACGGTATAAATATAAATGATCCGATGTTGGGGCAGTCCGACTTTTCATTGATCCCTTCAGGATTGATTGATAACGTCATCATTAGTTTCGGTGGCGCTTCAATGGATCTGGGAAGCGGTGCCATAGGGGGAATTATAAATCTTGAGAATGCACCAAAATGGAAGACAAGTACGGTAATTGATGCCGGTTCGGGTGCCGGAAGCTTTGGAAGATATTCTGAATTAGTGAAAGTAAGCACAGGAAGTAAACATTTTCAGTCTGTTACAAAAGGCTATATAAACTCCTCCAAAAATGATTTCAGATATTTAGATACAGAATCAATACCTGAACCTCTCTGGAAGAAACGAGAGAATAATCAAATCAGTCAAAAGGGTTTCATGCAGGAACTCTATTACAGGAAGTCTGAAAATATTCTTTCAGCCCGATTCTGGTATGAGTCGGCATCACGCGATCTTCCTGGTTCTACTTTATACGGATATTCCGGAGAAAAACAAACTGATGAATCATTCAGGAGTCATGTAAACTATGATTTTGTAAAAGGAAAGCTGGAGTATTTCACTTCAGCTGCCTGGATTATTACAAATCTTGACTACACTAGTCAGCTATACTCCATCAATTCAAAAAATAAAGTTAATACTCTGGTTGTTAAAGGTGGAATGACTGTCCCATTAAGCACTTACTCTCGTTTTAAAATTGTTCTTAATAACGAATTAAATAGTGTCGAATCAAACAATTACAGTAATAATATCCGACGCAATAATGCATCAGTCACTCTATCTGCCGAAAGGAAAAAAGGTAAAAGGTTGGGTGCTGTTATCCTTCTAAGAGAAACCCTTGACAAAAAGTCGCTGCTTGTTCCCGATTATTCAGCTGGATTTGAGTATAGGGTTATAAGCGGAGAAGAACATTTTCTTAAATTAAATATATCAAGAAATTCAAAGATTCCATCTTTGAATGACCTCTTCTGGAATCCGGGGGGCAATCGAAACCTGAAAAATGAATATGCTTATTCTTACGAAATTGGATATAAACTTGACCATCAGATTTTTCAATCAATAACCCTGAGTTCTGAACTCGGCTATTTTAATAATTTTATAAGGGATATGATACAATGGCGTCCGGGTGATTCTTATTTTTGGGTGGCTGAAAATATAGGAAGCGTCAACTCTTCGGGGTTTGAATCATTATTGTCTGCTAAATATCTGCTTAATAAACTGTCGGTTAACATAAATGCAGGGTATTCATATACAAAGGCAAGAGAAATAAATAACATTGCTTCTGAGAACAGCGATAAACAATTAATTTACATTCCTAAAAATCAGGTAAACAGCACGTTAAATATTGGGTATAAAAATGTTTATGCAATTTTTGGAACCAATTTTACAGGTCGCACTTTTACAACTTCAGATAACACAGGCTTCCTGAAGAGATATACCAGCAATAACATAACCAGTGGTGTGAAATTCAATTTTAAAGAGAATTTTATTGACATAAGATTTAAAGTTGAAAATGTTTTTGATGTTTCATACAAGACAATTGCATATTATCCACAACCAGGAAGAGCATATTTTTTGACAGTTTCTTTGCATCTTAAAAAGTAAAAATGAAATTTACTTTGGTTTATGTCTTTTTTATTTTGATTGTTCTGACTGAATCGTGTAATCGCAGGAAGGAGAGACTTTTAGTCACAAGTACCGCTGATAAAAGAGAATTGATAACTATAGCTGAACGTTTAACTATACTGAAAACAGGTAGCTTTACTAAAGTTAGTGTTATTAACCCATGGCAGGGAGCAAATAATGTGAGTCAGGATTATTATCTGCTAAAAAGAGGATCAGAAATACCGGTTGGTGTTGATTCTTCAATGGTTATTTTTGTCCCTCTTCGTAAAATAGTTTGTATGTCAACTACTCATGTTGCAATGATTTCAGCGTTAGGTGAAGAAAGTAGTATTTCCGGAGTTTCAGGAACCGGATATATTTATTCAGATACTCTCATAAAGAATGTTGAAAAAGGGCTGATAGAAGATGTTGGATATGAGGCCAGTCTTAATAATGAACTGATACTAAAAATCTCTCCTGATTTGATTATGATGTATGGAATAGGTAGTGAATCAGTTAGTTATGTTAGTAAAATTAACGAACTGGGGATTAAAGTTATTTTTAATGCAGACTATCTCGAAACAGATCCCTTAGGCAAAGCTGAATGGATCAAGCTGTTCGGAGCACTATATTGCAAAGAGAGTGAGGCTGATAGTATTTTTAACTCAGAAGCAGCGGTATATAACCAGTTGAAAACATATATTAGTAAGAGCATAACTTTCAGACCGAAAGTTCTCCTTGGTCTTCCATATAAAGATACATGGTATGTTTCTCCAGGCAATTCATATATAAGTAAACTGATAAGTGATGCAGGTGGAGATTATATCTGGAAAAATACAATCTCGTCCATTTCAATGCCTTATGGGATGGAAAATGTATATCTCGGCGCCCTAACTGCTGACTACTGGCTGAACATAGGATCTGTTAAAACGAAAGATGAAATTACTGCTGTTGATCTGCGGCTTTCAGAACTTCCCTGTTTCAGGAAAGATAATCTGTATAATAATATTAACAGAATAAAAGTTAATGGCGGAAATGATTATTGGGAAACAGGAACAGTTTATCCTCATCTTAGTCTGAAAGATCTGGCTTCTATTCTTCATCCTGAATTATTCATTGATAGTAAGTTATTCTTTTACAGAAAAGTCTATTAACCGGAGAGTCCATGAAAACTGAAACGAAGCTCCTGGAATACAGATACCTGAGACCATGCGGAAAAAGAGATTTGACCTTTGTCATTCTTTTAGTTCTTATAGTTTGTTTATTTCTGATGGATCTGTTTTTTGGATCAGTAAGTATAAAAGCTTCTGAAGTTATTAACGCTCTCTTTACAAATACAGACAGTAGTTTTGCAACAATAATTCTGAAATTCAGGTTGCCAAAAGCAGTTACGGCTCTAATAGTAGGTATAGCATTATCATTGAGCGGGTTGCAGATGCAGACTGTTTTCAGAAATCCGATGGCCGGACCAGATGTTCTTGGAATAAGTTCAGGAGCAAGTCTCGGGGTTGCTTTTGTAATACTCGGATTTTCTTCAACTATATCGCCTGACAGTTTAAAAGGATTAGGAAACTGGATACTTGTGGCTGCTGCATGGGTAGGAGCAGGGGCAGTAATGATTCTCATTATGTTTATTTCATCAAGAGTAAAAGATATAATGACAGTTCTTATTCTCGGAATTATGCTTTCTTTCGGAATATCTGCAGTTGTTACAATAATGCAGTATTTTAGTAGTGAGTCGATGTTGAAAGCTTATGTAATATGGACAATGGGAAGTCTGGGTAATCTTACTTCCGGACAGTTAAATGTTCTGCTAATTTCGGTTTCTGCAGGGATAGTTATGAGTCTGCTGACATCAAAGATGTTGAATGCATTATTGCTGGGTGAGAATTATGCTGCAAGTATCGGACTGAATGTCAGGCTGTCAAGAGTATTGGTTTTTTCATGCACCAGTATCCTTACGGGAAGTGTTACAGCTTTTTGCGGACCAATAGGTTTCATCGGAATAGCAGTACCGCATATTTCAAGGATTGTGTTTAAAACTTCTGATCATAAAATATTAATACCCGGGACAATTCTCATTGGAGGCGTTGTTATGCTGGCAAGTGACATTATTTCTCAGTTGCCGGGATCAGAGAGAGTTCTTCCCATAAATGCAGTAACTTCTTTAATTGGTATTCCAATAGTTATTTGGGTAATATTTCGCCACCGCAAATTCTCAGGTTTATTTTAATGAAAGGGAACTCAGTACCTATATTATCTCTCGATTCGCTGAAGATCGGGTATGTTTCAGGAAGACATGAAAAAATTCTGTTACCTGCACTGAATGCCACTGCAAATTGCGGTGAGCTAATCGCAGTTATCGGTAAAAACGGAATTGGGAAGAGTACACTCCTGAGAACACTTACAGGATTGCAGCCATCGTTAGGCGGGGAAATTTTGTTTGGCGGGAAAAACATCCAGGATTATTCAAGATTAGAACTGGCGCAAAAAGTCGGATACATTTCAACTGAAATTGTGAAAGTGAGTAATATGAGTGTATTTGATCTGGTTGCTCTTGGCAGGTTTCCATATACTAACTGGATGGGGAATATTGATAATGAAAATCATAATGTAATTCTCGATGCACTTAAAAAGACCGGTATGACAGGATTCAGCAGCAGGTTTGTTTCCGAACTTTCAGATGGAGAACGACAACGGGCTATGATTGCCAGAATTTTAGCACAAGATACCGGAATTATGGTAATGGACGAACCAACGGCCTTTCTTGATATTGGGAGTAAGTATGATATTCTCCACCTGTTGCATCTTCTTTCTCATGAAAATGCAAAAACCATTATTTTCTCAACTCATGATCTTAATATGGCTATCAGTCAGGCAGATAAGATATGGCTTATACTCGATAATAAACTTATTGAGGGAGCGCCGGAAGACCTTATGATTGCCGGAGCATTCGATCACCTGTTCGATTCTCCTGCTGTACAGTTCAATTCGGACAATGGTACTTTTTCTTTTTTAAGTAAGCATAAAAAAATTATTTATCTGGAAGGAGAAGGGCCCATAAGACACTGGACTGAAAAAGCAATTAATAGGGCAGGATTTTCTGTGTCAGAAATAAAAACTATACCATATATAATAGCGCCGTCGGCAAGCAATAAGACCTGGCAGCTTTTGGCAAAGCACTCATCTTTTGAGTTCGGGTCAATCTACGATCTCGTAAGTTGGTTGGGAGTGGAAGAAAATCAACTTATTTGAAATATTTTCTGTAATTATCAATATAGGTTCCTATGTCCTCAACAGCCAGTTTCTTAGCAATGATTTTTTTGTTTTTATCAAGGATATAAACCATTGGAGTAGACTGCACATTATAGTAGTAGTCAAAATGGGAATCTCTCTTAGGATCCCATCCATTTATCCATGTCAGTTTATTGTCTTCGATATATTTGGTCCATTTTGCTTTATCAGCAGTTGTACAAACCGCAAACACTTCAATACTTTCATTCTTCGCCTTGTCGTAGTATGCCTTCAGTTTGGGTGTTTCTACCTGGCAATGCCCGCAGTCAGGTTCCCAGAAATACAGAATTGTAAATTCCGCAGGTACGTCGTATAATGATACAAATATCCCTTTATATGAGTCCATTACCAGGTCTTGTGCCTTTTTGCCAATCAGATTTGGTCTAATAAGATCGATCTGTTTTTTAAGATCATCTTTAAATTCTTTTGTCACCCAATCGGCTTTCCCTGAAAGATAAATATCGTCAGCCAGTTTTACCATAACTGCATCGTGTCCCATTATCTCGCTCTCTCTGAAATGGTTAAAAAGATATACCGCTACAAATTGAAAAACCTTATAATTACTTTGACACATCTTAATGACTTTATCAATTTCGATATTTATTGAATCGGCTGACTGAATTACGACATTTGTAAAAAATGTATTAAGTCTTGCATATAGTATAGGTGTGCGAAGTAATCTTTCGTCTGTAAGATCAACATTATCAAAGAAATGATCCTTATTGTAATTATAATTATGTATCCATCTTACAGAATCAGGATTTTGTGTACCCGCCGGAACTGAAAACTCAGGAACTTCCAGTGGAAGCAACGCTTTTACAAGTGTCGCAAGCAAATTTCCATTATTGGAATTTACAACACTTTTAAGATACGATTTCATACTTTCTTCCTGCAGTTTTTGTAAGGAAGAAAGTATTTTTAAAGAATCGTTGTTCTGTTTATTATCCTGAACTCTTTTTGCAACCGAAGTCGCCTTTTGCTGCATTGCCATCCATTTTTTTTGATATTCAACGAATGCAGAATTCTCGGCTGAGCCAGTAAATTTTAATGTATTGAAATAATCACTGTAGGAGCAGTCTAGGCTGAAGTACTGATCTTTTGAAATCAATATTTCAAAATATTTCCTACCCGGAAGTACGATCATATATATACCCTGAGGCAGAGTTTCTTTTCCAGGGAAAATTCCATGGCCAATTTTGTCAAGTTTGATAGTGTCTTTAATAAACTGTTTATCACCAAGATGATAAGCCAAAAAAACTGTTGAATCCTGAAGTCCATGAATGGTTATATCTATTTCATAACCATTTTTTTGTTGGCTAAAGGAGAATATTGAAATTGTTAACAGAAAAACAGCAAGAATTATCTTTCTCATATATAAGTCAGATTATTAAACACATCTGCAAATTTAGCTATTGCAATTTCTTTGCCAAAGAATGAGAAGTAAATATTAAATAAAAAAATTGTATTTTTGATATATTAACCATTAACAGTATGATGAAGATTTCCCTGCTTATTCCAGTATATGATTATGATATTGTTGCATTGGTTCACATTATGAAAGGTGCTATAGGGAAGGTTCCTGAGTTCTCTGAAATACTTATAGGTGATGATGGTTCGTCCGCTGAATTCAGGGAAAAATACCGTTCACTGGAAGGCGCAGGAGTCAGATTACTTATTTCCGAGAAAAATATCGGACGTGCGGCAATAAGGAACAGGCTGGCGCTTGAAGCAGTAGGCGATTACCTTATTTTCATTGATGCGGATACAATGCTGACAGGTACCGCTGAAGAATATATCAGATCATGGCTCCCAATGTTGGACATTTCCAAAGTAATATGCGGAGGAGTGTTATATCATGAAAGTCCTCCCGGAGATCCTGACAAACTTCTCCGGTGGAAGTATGGGAAAAAAAGAGAACAACGGAAAGCAGTTGAAAAGAATAAGCACCCACATGCAAGTTTTTCAACTTTTAATGTACTATTTGACAAATCAATCTTCGCCAAAATCAGGTTTAATGAGGAGCTTAAACAATACGGACACGAAGACACTTTAATGGGTTACCAGTTGAAAAAAGCAGGTATTGGAGTACTTCATATAGATAATGGTCTTATGCATGAGGGACTGGAGTCAAACAAGGATTTTCTTACTAAAACAAAGCTTGGGATAGAAAATCTCAGTAAGCTTTATGATAATGTTACTGATAAAAAATCATTCTCCGAAACAGTCAAACTCCTCAGGGTATATAACATTTTACGGTTCTTCAGATTAACACGTATTTTGGCCGGAATATTTATAAAGTACAGGGAGAAAATGGAGATCAGCCTCGAATCCAGTAACCTGTCTGTCAGACTGTTTAGTTTTTATAAAATATGTATGTTTTGTACATATCGCGAGATTCACAGAAGAAAAACAGTTCTTCCTGTTTTTTAGTTATTCCTAAATAAAGTTACTTTAAATGAATTACGAAGTAAGGTACAATAGTTTTATTCTATGCCACTTCGCAATCTGGTAATTAATTAAGAGCTTATTTAGTTCAGGTTTTTAAAAATCAATTCTAATTAGTTCAATATTGCTGTCAAATCTGGGTTCTGCTTTAAGCACAAAATTGAATCTGTCAATCATTGTGCACAGGAAAAAGTCGGTTGGTGGTGAAAAATCGATGTTTTCAGGTTTGAAGAATCGCTGCCCTGAGCTATTCTGAAGATTGGAAATTAAATTTTCAGAAATGCAGGATTTATCCTTAAGACCTGATGAAATCAATTCAGCGCATAACAGATCTTCTTCAGCAGACTGAGTTGCCCTGTAACCCATTGCTACGAGTGTTACATGTTCAGGATTTAGAACTTTAATATATCGTATAATTGCACTTAAATTGACAAGACTACCTGTAAGTATAACGTCAGCGTTTATGGCATTTACAAGTCCTTTTGTACCAGATGTAGTTGTTTGAATGACAGTTTTTCCATTGAGGTCAGCTTTAATTATCTCAGTAGGGCTGTTACCCAGATCAAATCCTTCAATTTTTTTTTCATCCCTTTCTCCTACAAGAAGGGAGTTTTTATATTTTGGTTTCAGTAGGAACGCATCTTTAGCGCTTGCTGTAGCAATAATTCTGACTGCCCCGGCGTCTGATGCGTAACATGCAACCGAGAAAGCACGAAAAACATCAATTATAACAGTAACTCCTTTAGCTTTTTGAGCTCCTTCAACAAACTCCAGAATTTCAACTTCCATTTTCTGTTTTTAAGGTGAATTTAATGATTTTTATATATATCCGGTTAAACACCCTGAGAGATTTCTTATATTTGATCTTTAGAGCAATAATGATACTACCTGAAAATATAACAAAAAGTTAAGTATGGCAAATCCTGTATTATGGACTATGAATCAGATTAAACGTTTTAATCATGCAATCTGGCATACTCCACTTTCAGAAATATCCAGATGGAAAGTTTTCTTTTTCAAGCAAATGAGGATAATAGTTCTGGCTACACGGGGATTCTCCAATGACAAGGTGCAACTTCGCGCTTCCGCGCTGACATTCTATTCTCTGCTATCTGTGATACCGGTAGCAGCAATAGCATTTGCCATTGCAAAAGGGTTTAGTCTTGATCAGAATCTGGAGCATATAATAACCGAAAAATTCCAGACACACCAGGAGGTATTAAATTGGTTATTACAGAATGCCAGAAGTGCTCTGCAGCAAACAAGAGGTGGATATATTGCCGGTGTTGGAATGGCAATTCTTATATGGTCAGTGATGTCATTGCTTAACAATATCGAAAGTTCTTTTAATACAATCTGGCAAATTAGATCAGCCCGGCCATGGTACAGGAAATTTACAGATTATATTACGATAATGCTTATAGCACCTGTTCTTATAATTCTGTCGAGCAGTATTACGGTCTTTATAAGTACCGAGCTTACCAACTTTATTTCCAATGCACCAATTCTGGAATTTTTTAAACCAATAGTCAGTCTGTTAATTAAGATAATTCCATATATATTAAGCTGGATTTCGCTTACAATTCTCTTTATTGTTATGCCAAATACAAAAGTAAAATTCATGCCGGCATTAATCTCAGGGATAATTGCAGGAACAATAATTCAGGCGTTACAATGGCTGTATATTGATCTTCAATTTGGAATTACAAAACTTAGCGCTATTTATGGAAGTTTTGCAGCAGTCCCGTTGTTTATAATCTGGATGCAGAGCAGTTGGACAATAGTTCTGCTTGGGGCTGAGCTTACTTTTGCCAATCAGAATATTTCACGTTACGAATATGAATCTGAGGCATTAAATATAAGTAATTATCAGAAACGGGCTCTTGTACTTATGATTATGCATATGATAATTCGTAACTTTTCACTTGGGATGAAACCTATCAGTGCAGAACAAATTGCCACAACTCTTAAAATTCCTGTAAGACTTGCACGAGACATTCTTCAGGATATGAGTAGTGTAAACCTGGTTTCAGTTATACTTGAGGATGACAATAAGGAGCGACTTTACCAACCTGCCATTGACATAAACAGATTATCAGTAAGCTACGTGTTTTCACGGCTCGACAAGAAGGGTATTGAGCATATAATGGTTATTAAGAATAAGGAATACGAAAAGGTCATTTTAATGCTGGAAAAATTTGACAAGCTCGTGGCAAAGTCCGATTCCAATATTCTAATTAAAGACCTGTAATTGTGTAGATTTTTATTTACGCCTGGGTTGTTTTATTTTATAGTTTTCAACGAAACTTATAAAATCCGTAAAAGATCCCCACTTGTGAAAAAAGTAATGAGGAAGCTGGAGAACAATGTGTTTTGTATTCTCTTCCTTTTCCCAATAACCATCAAGATTTTTTGAAGGGAACACGCGGTCTATCTTGCTGGTTACTGCATAGTCCCACCTGAAACCAGGGTCTTTTTGTTCCATTATCCGGTTATATAACCACCTGAGTTCATCGTGCATAGATTTTAGAGTTCTGTGTGGAACCCTTTCAATATTAGTCTGGTATGTCTTTTTATCCCCAAACATTCTCAGATAGAATTTTTCAATATTTTCTTCAGTAATATTGTTAAGCGTCCCTTCAAAAATATTAATTGGAATACCATATTGATTATCGGCAGGCATTGGTGTCCCATTTACAGCAATGGTGACATCAGGTTTAATACCTGTTTTTGGCGACAGGTATTCTGCGGCCCAAACACCTAGAGACCAGCCTATAAGAGTGATTTTTTCATAAGTCTTCGTTTCCGGAAGAACAAGCGCTTCATCTGCAGAATAGTTATAGAAAAGGATGAAATCAAATTCATCATTACAAAGCGGGAGGAAAACGTTTTCATCCGTTCCCCATCCACCATAAAAGACTACTAACTGTTTGTTTTTTTCCCTTCTTCTGATATAGGTCTTCATTATGCTCTATACAGGTTGATGATAAATACTTTCAGGATTCCCCTTTACTGAAAGCGCTCAAAGATAATCTAATTTATTCAGCTGAGGGATTAAATTTTATAGGTTAAAAACCAGGGTGTGAATAAGAAAAAAGAAAAAAGAGGAGAAAGGGTAGTTGTGAAAACCGTGTAACGGGTTTTATTTATTAGATAATTCCCGTGTCTACTGTCTGATAAAAGGATGGAACCATGGTAAGCTGGCGCTATTCCTAAGGCTCCTGATGTGAAAGTCAATGTCTGCAATACAATCCTGTTGATTTTCACTCCTAACCCTGCTCATCTCCTCTAATACTTATTATGAGCTTGGAACAAATTTACAAATTAAATTGCAAAGGACAAAATATTCTTTAATATTTTTAATGTGTTCCTTAATTAATTGACCAATAATGCTTAAATTTGATTGTACACGATTTACAATACAGATATTTTTACCATGATTGCAGAACATGAAGAAATATTATATGACGATGGTGGTGGATTCAGAGCTGCATACATCAATGATACAGGTGGATTGTGGCATTTTCACCCCGAATATGAAATTGTTCTGAATATTAAAAGTAATGGGACTAGGATTATTGGTGATAGTGTTGAGCTTTTTGACCAATATGATATGGTTATTATAGGTGCCAATATTCCACATTGTTGGAATTATTACAGACCTGAAAATACTCTTCCTGATAAACCCGGAGTAATACTTCATTTCAAACTTTCATCGCTTGGTGAAGGATTCTTATCTCAACATGAAATGCACTGCTTCAAAGAATTGCTGGAGATCGCGGAAAGAGGTATTGCATTTTCAGTGGATGATGCAAAGAAAGCTGAAAAGTTCTTTCTACATATGATAAATAATAAAGGTATTGATAAAATGATTGGCTTTTTCAATATTATAAAAATCATGTGCGGTTCAGACAAAAGAGGGTGTTTGTGTTCTGAAAATTACAAACTTGCTTTTGACGAACGGGGAAATAAAAGAATGACTGATGTATATGCTTATATCAGAGATAATTACTATAAAAGCATATCGCTCGGAAAGATATCAAAAATTGCCAGAATGAATCCAACTGCCTTCAGCAGATATTTTAAGGAAAACTGCGGGGTGTGTTTTGTTGAATACCTGAATAGGGTAAGAACAAATAAGGCAGGATATCTCCTGCGTGAAACGGAATACCTGGTAAATGATATTGCCAGTGAATGCGGTTTTACCAGCATATCAAATTTTAATAAGCATTTCCGTAAAAATGAAGGTATTGCACCACGTGATTACCGGACACAATTCAAATAATCTTACTGATAATCCGTTATATTTTCCGTGGAACCTAAAATGATATAAATATGGCAATGACCTTGCTTGAAAAAATACTTTCAGCACATTCAAAAAAAGATAAAGTGTGTCCTGGAGAAATTGTTGATATTGAGATTGATTCAAGAGTAGCCCGCGATTTCGGGGGTGCAAATGTTGTCAAAAACTTAAGGGATTTTGGTTTAACAGTTGATGATCCTGAAAAAACGATGTTCACATTCGATTGTAACCCCACAGGATCTGATCAGAAATACGCAGTTAATCAGCATATATGCAGGCTTTTTGCTCGGGAACAAGGTATAAAAGTTTATGACATTGATGCTGGTATCGGAACGCATATTCTGATAGAAGAGGGTTATGTTTATCCTGGAGCAACTGCCGTATCGACCGACTCACATGCTAATATTCTGGGAGCTGTGGGAGCTTTTGGACAGGGAATGGGCGATATGGATATAACCGCTGCATGGCACACAGGAAAAATTTGGTTCAAAATACCCCCTTCAGTAAAAATTAACTTTAACGGTAAAATTCCTGATGATGTTAGTTCAAAAGATATTATCCTGAATCTTCTCAAAGTTTTTGGAGCAAATTCACTTTTGGGATACTCAATTGAAATGTATGGTCCAGCGGTTAATAATCTAAACCTCGATGACCGAATCACAATCTCATCGATGGCTACAGAATTGGGTGCGATAATAATTCTTTTTCCACCAACTCAAGCTATAATAGATTATTGCTCAAAGCGTTCTGGTAAGAAATTCACAACCCAAACTGCTGACAAGGATGCTCATTATGAGAAAACTTTCAACATTGATGTCACCAGATTCAGACCAATGGTTTCACGACCAGGGGAACCCCACGATACTGTAAATGTTTCAGAGGTTTCCGGCAGAAAAATAGATTCAGCATTTATTGGAAGCTGCACTAATGGCCGTATGAGTGATATGGAAAAAGTTGCTGCCATCCTGAGAAACAGAAAAGTTGCACCGGGTGTGGTTCTGAAAATAGTCCCGGCTACTGATGAAATCTGGAAACAGTGTCTGAATGCAGGCTTTATAGAAATCTTTAAGAAAGCTGGCGCTCTTGTATCAAATGCAGGTTGTGCAGGTTGTGCAGCAGGTCAGGTAGGACAAAATGGCTTGGGTGAAGTTACAATTAGTACGGGTAACAGGAATTTTCCGGGGAAACAGGGAAAAGGCAGTGTTTATCTTGCTTCTCCTGAAGTAGTCGCTGCAAGCGCAATTGCCGGATTTATTACCACACCTGATAATATGCCGGACCATCCCATATTATTTGTTAAGCCTGAAAAATCACTTAAAGTCGACATTGAGATTCCTCAGAAAAATAATACTGACCAAAAAGAAACTGTAATTGAAGGAAGAATATGGTTGATCGATAAAGATAATATTGATACGGATATGATATTTCACAACAGGTATCTGGCAATAACAGATATTAAGGAAATGGGGCAGTATACATTTGATAACCTTAAAGGATATGAAGACTTTGCCGGAAGAGCTAAACCCGGAGACATTATACTCGCTGGAAAAAACTTTGGCTGCGGAAGTTCAAGACAACAGGCAGTTGATTGTTTTATATCGCTGGGAATAAGAGCAATAATTGCTGTTTCTTTTGGTTCCATTTACGAACGAAACGCTGTAAATGCTGCATTCCCAATAATTACACTGAAGTCGTCTTCTGCTATGGATATTAAAGATAGTGAACGGATAAAAATAAACCTTAAAACCGGAGAGATAACGAACCTGAGTACTAATAAAGTTTATGAAGCAGAACCATTCTCTGATGTTCAGTATGAAATCTATCAAAAAGGTGGTTTATTAGGTTCTTAATACTCAATACAATGTCCAAATCACAAACATTTGCCGAAAAGATTTTTAAAGCTCCTGAAGGCGCAATAGTATTTGCCAGACCTGATATTATACTTACGCATGACAATACCCTCAGTATTTACAAGACATTTCAAAAAATGGGAGGGAAGAATGTTATAGACCCTGACCAGTTGCTTGTAGTTCTTGACCATAACGCGCCTCCACCCGATGCTAAAATGGCAACACAATATCAAGAGATACGAGATCTTGTTGATTCGCAGGGCATTACGAAATTTTATGACTCCGGAAAAGGAATCTGTCATCAAATCATGTCGTACCACGCTCGCCCTGGGATGCTTATTGTTGGGAGCGACAGCCACACGTGTACGGCAGGGGCTTTCAATGTATTTGCCGCCGGGATTGATCGTACCGAATCGGCCGGTATATGGAAGCGTGGCGAAACATGGTTCAGAGTTCCTGAATCGATTAAAATAAACCTGACAGGTAAACTTAACGAGAATGTTTCTGCAAAAGACCTTGCCTTATGGATCATAGGAATGCTTGGATCTGACGGAGCAAATTATATGTCTGTTGAATTCCATGGCGAAGGTGTGAAAACACTCGGAATTTCAGACCGTATGACTATTGCAAACCTGGCATCGGAAATGGGTGCCAAAAATGCAGTATTCCCTTCAGACGAAGTTCTTGAGAATTTTTTTAATGAAAAACTGCCTGGAGTTTGGGCCAGTGATAATGCGACATATTACAGTGAAATATTTATTGATCTGAATGATATAATTCCAGTTGTATCCGCACCTCATAATGTTGATAATATGAGATCGGTAGCTGAAGTCGCCGGAACAATTGTGCAGGAAGGTCTGATTGGTACCTGTACAAATGGCAGAATAGAAGATCTGAGAATAGCGGCTCAGATTTTAAACGGGAAGAGTGTGAAAAATGGATTTCAGCTTCATATCGTTCCCGCCTCAAATAAAATTCTTCTCCAGGCTATTGACGAGGGCATCATTTCAATTCTTATTAATGCTGGTGCAAATTTACTTTCACCTTCATGCGGTCCATGTCTGGGTACCGGGCTGGGTATACCTGCAAACGGACATACTGTAATATCTACCGCTAACAGAAATTTTCTGGGAAGGATGGGCAATAAAGATGTACATATTTACCTTGCATCTCCTGCAACAGTTGCTCTTTCAGCTCTTTCCGGAGTAATTACTGATCCGGGAACTCTTCCCTGCCAAAAGAAAATTCCATTTAAGATACCTCAGAGCAGAACATTTGAAATAAAAGCAGGAGAGAACAGGAAAATTGGTTCAGTGTGGAATTATGCTGATGTGGATAATCTCAATACTGATCAGATGTTTGCAGGAAAGTATACTTACAATATACTCAGTTCAGATCCAGTCGCCATTATGCCTCGCCTCTTTGAGGATTTCGATCCTGCTTTCAGTAAAAGTGTAAAAAAAGATGATATAATTATCGCCGGTGATAATTTTGGTTGCGGGAGTTCCAGAGAACATCCCTCAGTAGGCCTTTCTTATGCCGGAATAAAAGCTATTATTGTAAAATCGGCTAACAGGATATTTTACCGTTCATCTCTTAATCAGGGTTTATTACTACTGGTCCACAGGGAAGCAGTTGAAGCATATAAGACAGGAGATGAGGTGAGTATCAACTTAGATCGGGGCGAAATATATGTCGGATCAATGAGATTTACCTTTGAACCCCTGCCGGGAAAATTAAAGCAGATAATTGACCAAAAAGGTCTTGTTAACTACATGAAAAACATATAATTAACAAGCTTTTAATTGAATATAAGAGTGACTTTATAAAAATCAGGTTGTAAAAATTGAAAAAAAATGTATTTTTGCAGCCGGTATTTGGTTCCGTAGCTCAGTTGGATAGAGCAACAGCCTTCTAAGCTGTGGGTCGAGCGTTCGAGCCGCTCCGGAATCACAAACTAAAAGAGATCAGAACTTACTTCTGATCTCTTTTTTTTGCCTTCAGACAGATTGAAATCTTTGTGTATATATTAAAGACTGCTCTCTTAAAGATGAATTCTAACCAATTATCCTTGGCCCCCCAATTATGGACATGAACCCATTACTAAGAAATTGCATCACTGGCCCTATTGGAAGAAAGTTAATTTTTGTTACAAAAGTTGCAATAATTAACCCGAACAAAAGAAACGATCCGTATTTATATATTGTGTCGTAAACTCTGGGAAACCTTCTTAGCTGATAGAATAGGAGATGAGATCCATCAAGAGGTGGGAGCGGGATAAGGTTAAATATAAAAAGCCCCCAGTTAATAAATATTGCCCATCTAAAGACCTCTGCCGTAATCTGCATTGCAGAACTCTGATAAGTAGGCAGGAATGCAGTGAAAACAGAAAATATAACCGAAAGTAACATTGCAATTACCGCATTTGATAATGGACCGGCTAACGCAATTTTGATTACATCATATTTTGGATTTCTCAAATTATTCTCATTAAACTGAACAGGTTTTGCCCAGCCAAATCCTGCAAATATCAGCATGATAAATCCCAGAGGATCAATATGCTTTAATGGATTCAGAGTTACTCTTCCCTGATCTTTTGAAGTAGAGTCGCCACATAAATGGGCGACCCAGGCATGGCAGAATTCATGCACAGTAAGGCCCAGTATTATTCCAGGTAGAAATTTCAGTACACGTATAAGATCGAAGTTTTCCATTTGACTTTTTTAATCAATAAGCCGGCAAAATTAACTTCTTCTTCTCAGAAACAAAATCCGCTTCCTCTATTTTGTTCCCGTAATCTCTTTTAAAAGATTAAAAAATTGAATTTTTCGTTTCGAATTAATTCCCCAATCAACCGGAACACTTTGATAGCCATCTGTAAATAATTCATCCTTCATCCTGTAATCAAAATACCCCCATGATGAATAATTTTTAATTGCCGATGTGAAATTATTTTTCTCGCTATCGAAATTAAAGTGATCATCTTCATTAAATATAATTGGCATTTTAATATAACCTTCAACCTTTCTTGTCTTTGTTACCATTGCGGAAATAGTGTCAGGATTAGAAACACCATTTCCATGAAGAATTATAAAATCCGAAGATTTAACAACATTTGGTAACGGAATGAAACCTCCTCCATAGCTTGTTCCTGTATAAAACCTGAATCCATTTTTAGTCTTGGCTTTTACCATATCAATTAGTTCATGAACCCTCTGAGGTTTAAGAATTTCATGATCATATTTTTTAACATTACACTCATTATTTATCTCGATAAGAATATTTTTGTAATCCTTTGCGAAAAGCCAATCAATCATGTTATTAACAGCATTTATGATTGCTTTTTCATCGCGAAGCCGTTCATCCTGACCAAAATAAAAAAGACCAAGAATTGGTACTATTCCTAATTCATCTGCTTTATCAAGGATTCGCTCAAGACGGGCAAGGTATTCTGGTTTGAGAGAGCCATCTTCTCTGTAGGCACTATTATTCCAGGGTTGACCTGAGGAGTAACCTGTTGGACTACCTCCTTGCATATTTAAGGAAAATGAAAGGAGTCCGTAACTTTTCCATTTTTCCATGTTAAGGATAAATTCATTTGTATTACGATCTGCATCCCATTTCTTTGTATCAGGATAAATCCAGTTTTTAACTGTCTCAGGATTTTCATCATCAAATATTCCCTGAACCATTCTTGAGTTTAGAAGCAACCCTTCTATTTTATTGCCTTTCCAATACCTTTTTTCATAAGTTGGTTTCCCATTAATAAAGAATTGATCCTCATTGATCGTTACTGTGGTATGAGATGATTTCTGTGCCACAATGTTAAAAGTACAGAACAAAAGGCTTATGCTGCATAAGATGGTTAATCTTTTCATTTTCCGAGTGATTTATGAATTAATGTTTTTAATATGAAATGTCTTCAAAATCAATTTATTCAGATGCTTGATTCACGATACTCATTACTTCTATTGCACCTTTTTGTAGTAACTCTAATAATAAGCTTCTGCAATATAATTAAAATTATAAACATCACTCAACTCAATTTTTTCCGGATTCAAGTAATTCATCATATGATCATTCTCTATTTCAGTCTTTTATTTCTCCTAAAAATCTACTACGTTTACAAAAAGAGAATCGCATGAAAAAGATAGTATTAATCATCTCATTTCTTTTCCTGATATACGTTCCGTTAATTAATTCACAGTCGGTAAATGATACAACTATTTACCTGTTAACCTGCGGACCAGGTACTGAAACATATTCTATTTATGGACATAGCGCTGTACGAATTGTAATTCCTGAAATAAACAGTGATATGGTCTATAATTGGGGAGTATTTGATTTCGACACCCCGAATTTTGCATGGAAATTTGCTAAGGGACGTCTCGACTATATGCTTATTGAAGAATCATTACAACAATTTTTAAGTGGGTATGTTTATGAGAAGAGATATGTTTATTCGCAGAAAATGAACATCAATTCTCAGGAGACAGAAAAACTGGTATCTCTTATTAAGGAAAACATAAGACCTGAAAACGCAAAATACAGATACGACTTTTTTTATGACGATTGTTCAACCAGGATAAGGGATATTTTTGAAAAGGCAATTGGAGATAAACTATTATATCCTCCTGTCGAAACCGGAAAAATCCCTACATTCAGAAAAATGGTTGCAAAGTATCAGAACCCGTACCCGTGGTTGCAGTTCGGAATTGATCTGATTATGGGTTCTACCAGTGATAAGAAAGCTTCCTTCAGGGATAGGATGTTCCTCCCGATAGAAATACAGCAGGAACTATCCCAATCAGTAATAAACAGATCGGGTAAGATGATTCCATTACTTCAGAACCCTGATGTGATTCTTAACTTTGAATCCCCTGCAAATAAACCCGTGTTTTTAACTTCACCGGTGGCAGTATTTACGTTTCTTATGATTGCCATTATAATTCTTTCGGGAATTATTAAAAATAAAAAGTATATAAATCTGCTTGATATAGTTGTCTTTTCGATTTTTTCAGTTCTGGCAGTGCTAATGATTTTTTTCAATTTTTTCACCGATCATCAGCAAATGAAATGGAACCTGAATCTAATCTGGCTTAATCCGGTTATTATCCTCTGTCTGATTTCTTTGATAATGAATAAAGCCGGTCTGATATGGTTCAGAATCGTATTTTATGTCTCACTGGGTTTTCTTGTTCTCCAATACATATTACCCCAGGAATTCAATATGGCATTTCTACCTTTAGAGATAGTTATTATTATCAGATGTTTATTCAGAAGTGGCTTTAAATGGAACCCGTTTGCACCTTTAACAAAACTTTAACTCTCCTTAACACCACTTTATAAATTCAACAGCTTCTTTTGCATCTTGAATTCGTACCCGGATTCAGATAATTTTTTTTGTATACGTTTTATTATCTTTGCGACTTAAAATTTAAAACTATGGAGCAAACTGCTGATATCAGAATTTTAAATGAAAAAATTGAAAAAGAGAGTGCCTTCGTCGACATTATCAGACTTGAGATGAATAAGGTGATTATTGGTCAGAGGCATCTGGTCGATAGTCTGATGATAGGACTTCTTGCAAATGGCCACATACTACTTGAAGGGGTTCCCGGTCTTGCTAAAACTCTTGCCATAAAATCGCTTGCATCGATTATTGATGCAAAGTTTAGCAGGATACAGTTTACTCCCGACCTTCTGCCTGCCGACCTTATAGGCACTATGATATACAGTCAGAAGAAGGAAGAATTTATCGTTAAAAAAGGGCCGGTTTTTGCAAATTTCATTCTGGCTGATGAGATAAACAGGTCGCCGGCGAAAGTCCAGAGTGCTCTACTTGAAGCAATGCAGGAGAGGCAGATAACAATCGGAGAAGCAACTTTTAAGCTCGATGAGCCATTCCTGGTTCTTGCTACCCAAAATCCAATTGAGCAGGAAGGAACGTATCCGCTTCCTGAGGCTCAGATAGACAGGTTCATGATGAAGGTAATTATTGATTATCCTACAATGGACGAAGAAAAAATGATTGTACGAGAGAATCTTGCAAAGGATTTTCCCAAGACAAGCTCCGTTCTCAAAACTGAAGATATAATGAGGGCGAGGAATGTAGTAAGAGAGGTTTATATGGATGAGAAAATTGAAAACTACATTCTGAAAATTGTCTTTGCCAGCCGTAATCCGGAAAAATTTGGTCTTCCCTTATTCACTAATATGATCTCTTACGGAGCATCGCCCAGAGCATCTATAAACCTGTCATTGGCAGCGAAAGCATTCGCATTTATTAAGAGAAGGGGTTATGTTATTCCTGAGGATGTAAGGACTGTATGTTCTGATGTTATGCGTCACCGGATTGGCCTGACTTATGAAGCTGAAGCTGAAAACATTAATCAGGATCATATAATTTCCGAAATACTAAATATTGTAGAAGTTCCATAGAGGTTATGGCATGAAGACTCTTACCATATCTGCTATTTTTCTTTTAACCGGCTTTGTTACTTACGGACAGAATCTTATAGGATATAATTACAAAGAAATTCAGAAATACATGAGTGTGAACCATCAGGATATGAGTTCTGAAAAAGTAATAAACAGCAAATTTAAATATCTTAAATATTCCGATAGAGGGGATAGTGAGACTTTACTCTATTTTTTAAATCCCGATTCTGTTTGCAAGAGTATAAGAGTTATCTGTGATTTTAGTGTAAGAGCAGAAAAGGTTAAAGAGTTCAACTCCATTTATAAAAAAACCGGTGAAAATAAGTGGATTGACAAACGCGATGGAAAAGATTACATGGTTGAGCTCAGGGATGAGAAATGGACAAGCATCATTGTTATTGAACCTTATAAATAATTTGTTGTAAAATGGAAGCAACTGAATTATTAAAGAAAGTCCGGAGAATTGAGATCAAAACCAGGGGGTTGAGCAAGCATATTTTTGCAGGCGAGTATCATAGTGCTTTTAAGGGACGGGGAATCGCTTTCAGTGAGGTAAGGGAATATCAGTATGGTGATGATATAAGAAGTATCGACTGGAACGTTACAGCCCGCTTTAATCACCCATTTATCAAGGTGTTTGAAGAGGAGAGGGAACTCACTGTAATGATACTTATTGATGTGAGCGGTTCTGGTAATTTCGGAACAACGGTAACTTTCAAAAAAGATATTATGATTGAAGTTGCTGCAGTACTTTCATTCTCTGCCATATTTAATAATGATAAAATAGGAGTGATATTTTTTTCCGACAAAGTTGAGAAATTTATTCCTCCGAAAAAGGGACGCTCACATATTCTCAGGATTATCAGGGAACTACTTGATTTTAAAGCCACCAGTCATAAAACAAACCTCGATGTACCGTTGCGTTTTTTGACAAATGCTATTAAAAAAAGATGCACCACATTTATAATATCTGATTTTATTGTTCCTGATTTTGAAGAAGCGCTAAGGATCGCTTCCAATAAACATGATATTGTTGCACTGAATGTTTTTGACCCAGTCGAAAAAGTTATTCCAAACATTGGATTGGTAAAAGTAACTGATTCCGAAACAGGTGCTGAAAAATGGATTGATACTTCATCTAAAGCAACAAGAGATTCTTATGAAAAATGGTGGGCAGGACATATTGGACTGATAAAGACGATATTCAGAAGATGTGGGGTGGATTCAGCAGAATTAAGTACAAATCTTGATTATGTAAAACCACTTAAAAGATTATTTGAGAATAGATAAGATCTATGAAGAGACTATATATTTTAACATTTCTATTAGTTTCAATTATTTCTTCCTCGTATTGCCAGGAAGTAAAAGTAACTGCATCTATAGATACATCCCGAATATTTATTGGTGATCAGGTTCATTATTCTATTACGATTGATCAGCCTTCCGGCATCAAACTGACAGTTCCAGTCCTTAAGGATACACTGTTGAAGAATATTGATATTCTTGCTGGTCCTGTTATTGATAGTTCTGGTATTAAGGATGGGCGGTTTAAAATTATTCAGAAATACCTGATATCATCTTTTGATTCTGGATTTTATCAGATTCCTCCAGTTTATGCAGAATTAAAAAACGAGTCTGGCCTTAAACGTTTTTATTCCGATTATACACAGCTTGAAGTAATGAGAGTTAAAATTGCTCCGGCGGATACAGCTTTAAAAATATTTGATATAATAAAACCATATAGGGCACCTGTTACACTTAACGAAATTCTTCCATGGGTTCTCCTTGTTGCCATTCTTGGTGTTATCATCTGGTTTGCAATAAGATATATTCGAAAACTTAAATTGACAAAAAAAGGAATTGAAATTGTTTCTGACCCCGATCCTGCTCATATAATTGCTTTTCGTGAGCTTGAAAAACTGAAAGAAGAACAGCTCTGGCAGAAGGGTGAAATAAAGAATTATTATACGAAACTTACAGAAATTTTACGACAGTATCTTGAAAACAGATTCAAAGTATTTTCCCTGGAACTAACAACTTCTGAAACGCTTGAAGCTCTTATAAAATCTGGTTTTAAAAAGGATACATCTTATAATTTGCTAAAGACGATTCTAACCGGTGCTGATCTTGTAAAATTTGCTAAACATAAACCGGAACCTATGGAAAATGAATCTCATTTTCAGAGTTCATGGGATTTTGTTCTTGCAACAAAACTGGAAGAGACTATTCCTGAAAAAGCTGTTGGAAAAGAAAAGTCTGGGGAGGGAATATTATGAACGGAATAAAATTTGCACAACCACTCTTCCTTTATCTTCTGGTATTAATCCCGGTAATGGTTGCGTTTTATTTACTAAAACAACAAAAAGCAACTGCATCCCTGAGAATGCCCGGATTACAGCCGTTTGTAAATGCTTCTAAGACCTTTCGTCACTATTTGCGGCATATCCTCTTTGCTTTTCGTACTCTCGCAGTAACACTTCTTATAATTGTACTTGCCCGGCCTCAAACATCGGATCAATTTCAGGATATGTCAACTGAGGGTATAGATATTGTTCTTGCTCTTGACATTTCAGGTAGTATGCTTGCTCAGGATTTCAGACCAAACAGAATTGAAGCCGCAAAAAATGTTGCAATAGAGTTTATTTCCGGAAGACCTTACGATAGAATCGGACTGGTAGTATTCAGCGGCGAAAGTTTCACTCAATGCCCGCTAACAACGGATCATGCAGTTCTGATTAATCTTCTCAGGGAAGTACAAAGCGGGATGATTGAAGATGGGACCGCTATTGGGATGGGACTTGCAACAGCCGTGAACAGGATAAAAGACTCAGAAGCAAAAAGTAAGGTTATAATCCTGCTTACCGACGGGGTTAATAACAGGGGAGAGATAGCTCCTGCAACAGCTGCAGGAATAGCAAAAACGTTTGGAATACGTGTATATACAATTGGCGTTGGTACTCAGGGAGTGGCTCCTTACCCGGTACAGACTCCTTATGGAACTCAATATCAGGATATGCAGGTTGAAATAGATGAAACAATCCTGCGCGAAATAGCCCAAACTACAGGAGGCAAATACTTCCGGGCAACCGATAATGACAAGCTTATACAGGTTTATAATGAAATTGACAAGCTCGAGAAATCAAAAATAGATGTGAAACAATTCAACAGAAAAGAGGAAAAATTCCTGCTACCTGCTCTCATCGCTTTTTGTTTGCTTTTATTTGAAATATTGGCACGAAACACAATTTTCAGAAACTTAACATAAACGATTACCAGAAAATGCAATTGTTCAGATTTGCAAACCCCGACTATTTGTACTTGTTGCTTCTGCTTCCGGTTGCAGTTCTATTATTTATAATTGAACTAATAAGGAAAAACAAAGCGCTTAATCGTTTGGGTGACAAAAATCTCATTGGGAAGCTCGTTCCGGAATTATCCAGGGCAAGAACATTGATAAAATTTATTCTTCAGGTAATTGTAATTTTGTCTGTAATAATAATGATTGCCCGACCACAGTTCGGATCAAAAATAGAAGATGTTAAAAAACAGGGAGTTGAAGTTATTATTGCTTTGGATGTGAGTAACTCTATGCTGGCTGAAGATATACAACCTGACAGACTTACAAGGGCAAAACAGGCAATTTCCCGTCTGGTTGATAATTTAGATAACGATAAAATAGGGTTAATTGTGTTTGCAGGTGATGCCTATACACAGATTCCTGTTACCACTGACTACGCTTCGGCAAAAATGTTTCTGTCAACGATAAGTCCCGATATGGTGCCAAAACAGGGTACTGCAATCGGAGCAGCAATTAATCTCGGCGTCCGATCCTTTAGTCCGGGTGAAGGAAAGAGTAAGGCAATGATCATTATTACCGATGGAGAGAATCATGAGGATGACCCGGTATCGGCTGCTGAAGAAGCTGCAAAAGCCGGAATCGTTATTCATACAATAGGGATAGGCTCAACTGAGGGGGTTCCAATACAAGTGAGCGTAAATGGGAAAAAAGATTACCTTAAGGATGCTGAAGGAAATACTGTAATCACGAAATTGGATGAAGATATTCTTAAAAAAATCGCGATAGCTGCAAATGGTAATTATGTCAGGGCAAATAACTCAAATATTGGGTTGGATGAGATTTTCAGTGAAATCAAGAAGATGAAAAAACAGGATTTGGAAAGTTCAGTTTATACCGAATATAATGATCAATTCCAGATTTTTGCCGTTATTGCTATATTTCTCTTATTGGGCGACTTTTTGATTATGGAGAGAAAGAACAGAAGATTGGCGAATATCAGATTATTTAAGTTCAAGATTTAAAGTTAATAGAGAAAAAAATATGTTTAGACATATCACTATATTAAGCAAAATGGCAGCTAAATTATTATTAATCTGCGCATTATTGAGTCTTGCTCTGACAATGGGCGCACAATCAGATAAAAAATATATAAGAGAGGGTAATAAGGAATTTGAAAAGAGTAATTATCTGGAGTCAGAGGTATCTTACCGCAAGGCATTAGATCAGAATGTTAAATCGCCTGATGCTGTTTTTAATGTTGGTGATGCACTTTATAAACAGAAAAAATATGAAGATGCAGGCAAGCAATTCATTGAAAACATCAACATGAATGAAGATAAGAATAAAAAATCAGCAGGTTTGTATAATCTCGGTAATGCACTTTTGAATGCCAAAAAATTACAGGAAAGCATCGATGCTTATAAAGGTTCTCTCAAATTGAAACCCAATAATAAAGAGGCTAAATATAATCTTGCCTACGCACAGGATCAGTTGATAAAACAGCAGGAACAGCAAAAGCAGCAGCAACAACAGCAAAATCAGGATAAGAATAAAGACAAGAATAAGGAAGATAAGAACAAGGATCAAAAAGACCAAAAGGATCAGAAGGATCAGCAAAAAGATCAGAATGCAAATCAGGATCAGAAACAACAACAACAGCAAAAACAGGAACAGGGTATTTCTAAAGAGGATGCTCAGAGATTGCTGAATGCTTTGGCAAATGATGAAAAAAATGTTCAGGAAAAGGTCAAACTTGCAAAAGCTTCGAAAGAAAAAGTCAGAACAGTAAAAAACTGGTAATCTGAATTAAAAAAATGAAGAAATTAATTCTATATCTTATCGTTTTCTTATTATCACTTACTGTTTCAGGGCAGGATGTGGTACTAAAAGCTGAATATCCTTCTGTAGTCACAGCTGGTCAGCAATTCAATATAACGTTTACTGTTAATTCTGGTGGCGGAGAGTTTTCGGCTCCCGCTTTCGAGGGGTTTTATAAACTTATGGGACCACAAACATCATATAGCTCAAGTACCCAGATAATTAACGGAAAAATGACACGTGAAACATCATATTCTTATGTTTATTTTCTACAGGCTCTTAAAGAAGGAAAATATGTAATTGCACCTGCAACTTTTACTCTTAAAAATAAAACATATTCTTCCGACTCAATGCGTATCGAAGTTGTCGGAAACTCTTCCCAAAAACAAAGTGCTTCTTCTGGTAGTAATTCAACTTCAGAGAACTCGGGGTTAGAATCATCAGGAGGAGATCTTTTTGTTAATCTGTCTCTTAACCGTAAAGAAGTATATCTTGGTGAATATATAGTTGCCACAGTTAAACTTTTTACTAAAGTCAATATATCCGGCATTAATGAAATAAAATTTCCTTCATTTAATGGCTTCCTTAGAACTGATCTTGAGACCCCCCCGCTTACTTCTCTTAAGCAGGAGAACATAAATGGTACTGTTTACGGGACGGGAGTGATGCAACAATTTCTGCTCTTTCCACAGGTTACTGGTGATGTAAATATAGAATCAGTGCAGATTACAGTTCTTGTCCAGCAAAAATCAGGTCAGTCAGATCCATTTTTTGGTGACTTTTTTGCACAATATCAGAATGTGCCTAAAGCTATAGTAAGTCAGGCTATGAAGATTAAAGTAAAACCTTTACCAGGAGTTCAACCAGAAAATTTTTCAGGTATAGTGGGGAAACTTGACCTGAAAGCAGCACTGACAAAAGATTCTGTTAATGTAAATGATGCCATAAATTTCAAAATCACTATTTCAGGTTCCGGAAACCTTAAAATAGCTGCAACACCTGCACTTAAACTGTCTCCTGATATTGAAGTTTACGATCCAAAAATTACAGATGATATAAAGAATGGACTAAATGGAACTTCAGGACAGAAAAGTTTTGATTACATTTTAATACCACGTCACTATGGCGATTTCACAATACCACCCATATCTTATAACTATTTCAATATTGGTACCGGAAAGTATGAAAAACTTACCACTCAGGAATTCCATTTTCATGCCAGGAAGGGAACTGAACAGAATTCAGGTATTACAGTTTTTGGCGGAGTATCGAAAGAAGATGTAAAGTATGTCGGAAAAGATATAAGGTTTATCAAATCAGCTCCGGGGAACCTGACTAAGTCTGGAAATATTTTTTTATCGGGTCGGTCATTTTATAGTGTTTATGTATTTGCTTTATTTGTTTTTCTCTTAACATTATTTTTAAGGAGGGAACATATCCGGCGTAATTCCGATCTTTCACTTGTAAGAAACCGTAAAGCTGCTAAAATTGCCGGGAAAAGACTCCGTATTGCTTCAGAATGTCTTAAGAATGAAGATATTGATAAATTTTATGAAGAAATTCTTAACGCGTTATGGGGCTACCTGAGTGATAAGCTGAATATTCCGGTTTCAGATCTTACCAGAATCAATGCTATTGATTCATTACTTTCAAGAGGTATTACTGATGAAAGGATTAAGAGTCTTAATGAAATTCTGGATACTTGTGAATTTGCAAGATTTTCACCGTCAAAATCTGGGACCGAAGCTGCAGTTATTTATGAAGGAGCATCACAATTTATTAAGTCCGTTGAAAACTCAATAGGGTAAATCATGAATTCAACAACACGATATATACTAGCAATTCTTCTTTCTACTTCCTCTGTAGTTAGCGCTATTTCGCAGGAATCCGGAATAGAAAAAAAACCTTCGTTGACTCTGAAGGAGGCACCTGAAACACTGGTTTCACAGGTATCCGCTTCTGATAAATTCAATAAAGGAGTTACTTATTATTCTTCAGCAAATTACAAAGAAGCATTGCAGATCTGGACGGATATTTATAATACCGGTTACCGTTCTGCAAATCTCGATTTTAATATTGGAAATGCAAATTTTAAACTCAATAATATCCCGGGTGCAATTCTGTTCTACGAGCGAGCATACCTGCTCAATCCCACTGATGAGGATATTAATTATAATCTCCAGATCTCCAGGACACTTATTGTTGATCGTTTTCAGGAAATTCCTGAACTCTTTTTTATTCGATGGTATAATTTAATATCATTAGTATTAGCTACTAACTCCTGGGCCAAAATCAGTATTGTTGCATTCATTCTATGTCTTTTATTGTTATCTCTCTATATTTATTCATCGAGGTACCGTCCTAAGGTTTTAGGCTTCTGGTTTGGTGTATCCTTTTTAATTATTTCAGTTATTTCTTTTTCATTTGCCACCCGGAATAAATTACTTGTTTATGATAGCCATAAAGCAATTATTTCCAGTCCGTTGGTGAGTGGGAAGAGTTCTCCTGACAATAGCGGAACAGATTTGTTTGTTTTGCATGAGGGCACCAAAGTATATATCGAAGATGAGGTGGGAGGATGGCTTGAAATAAGACTTTCTGATGGGAATATTGGTTGGGTGACAGCAAATAGTCTCAATATTATCTAATCAGATTGCAACTTATTTCTTATATTTAAGGTCACCTATTGAAGATACTACTAATTCTTTCCGGTTATGAAAAAGCTTATCATTATTTCGATAATTATTTTATCGGTTGCTGCCTGCAAAAAGACAAAATATGAGCCAGAAGGACCAACCGCTGTCAGAGTAAAGAATAGTTCCGACGTCCCTTTTACGGAAGTCAGAGTTAACATATCTGATAGTATTAAACTGATGGGCAATATAAGTGCAGGTGGCTATTGCGATTACGTCAGATTCCATAAAGCATTTGCAAAAGCTGAGATCAGCGCCAAAGTATCTGGACAATTATTCTCAACAGGAATCGTTGATTATACCGGATTAACTTATCTCGGTCAGGTAAAAATGACTTATGAGGTATGGATTTCTGACTTTACAAACAAAAAACTGGAAATAAGAGTTGTTTACCCTCTGGATGGTCCATTAGAGTAGATGAAAGAGTTTATTACAGCTTGCCCCAGAAACTGCTATAGCACCTGTTCTTTCAGGGTACAGGTTGAAAACAATAAAATCAGAAGAATTCTTCCATATTCAGGAAATCTGGCAACTCCTGAAGGACCTTGTATCAAAGGGTTGTCTTATCTGGAACGAACATATTCGCCTGATAGGATTATTTATCCCTTAATAAAATCTTCTTCAGGTAAATTTCAACAAATCAGTACTAATGAGGCGCTTGACATAATAAGTGATAAACTTCAGTCTATAACAGAAAAAGACGGTTCCAAAAGTATTCTTTGGTATAAAGGAAGTGGTATGTCGGGCCTTACCAATGAAATCGGAAATTCTTTCTGGAAAGCATTTGGAGGAACAACTTTAACCTACGGTAATCTTTGCTGGCCGGCAGGGCTGGAAGCTGTACGATTAACTTTAGGATCTGTAAAACACAACGTTCCCTGGGACCTTGAAAACGCAAAGACTATAATTATATGGGGGAAAAATCCTGCCGAAACAAATATTCAGGAAATTGTATTTATTGCCAATGCAAGAGAAAAGGGTGGTAAAATAATTGTTATTGATCCTTCAAGAACGCCTACTGCCGATAAAGCTGATATATTATTCTGTCCGACACCTGGTACCGATGCGGCCCTGGCACTTGCCATTGCCAGTGTTCTTATTTCAGATGACCTGATTGACAGAGAATTTATAAATAATCATGTTAAGGGATTTGAAGAATTCCGGCAATCTTTAACTATTTCTCCGTCAGATGCTGAAATGATTACCGGTATACCTGCCGGAAGCATTGTGGAACTGGCTCATACAATTGGAAGTGAGGGAGCCGTTACGTTCCTTCCCGGTTACGGGTTGCAACGACACCTGAATGGGGGCCAGACAATTAGAGCAATTCTTTCACTTGCAATATTAACTGGAAATATAGGCAAACCGGGTTCTGGTTTCAATTATGCAAATCTTCAAAGTTATATATTTGATAATCAGCTAGAACCGCTATCATATTACCCCGATACCCAAAGTGATTTGCCTTTCAGAAGGACAATTTCTATGGCAAAATTGGGTATTGATATGCTGAATACAAAAGATCCGGAGCTTAAAGCCGCCTGGATTGAGAGAGGAAATCCGTTATTACAATCACCAGATACAAACAGTGTCAAAAAAGCATTTTCAAGGTTGGAATTTAAAGTTGTTGTAGAGCAATTTATGACAGACACAGCTGAAATTGCCGATATCATACTACCTGCAAAAGATATGTTTGAACAATCGGATATTTTAGGTTCATATTGGTCACCTTATGTTCAGTTTAAACCAAAAGTAATTGATTGTCCGGGAGAGACAATACCTGAGAGTGAAATCTACTATCACCTTGCACAAAAATTAGATCTTAATATGGATAAAGCCATCATTCCGGAACCCGGGAATGAAAACATTGAAAAATGGCTGGAAAACAGGATTAGAGGGTATTCAGAACTTGAGCTAAATGACCTGAAGAAGGGTCCTGTTCTTGCTCCGGGATTACAGGTAATAGCTTATGAAGATTGTAAATTTGATACACCCTCCGGTAAAATTGAGCTTTATTCATCTGAGGCTAAGACAAAATGGGGCATATCACCATTGCCTGAATATATTCCAAATCAAGTGCATCCCTATGATGTTAAATTCCCATTGAAATTTATTACTCCTAATACAGGAAGTCGCATTCATTCACAATTCGGTAATCTGAAGATTATAAAGGAGTCAGCACCTTCACCATCTGTCGGAATATCTCCCGCAGATGCTGCAAAACGAAATATTTCAAACGGAAATAATATAAGATTGTTTAACCGGATTGGAGAGATAAGAAGTACAGCACGAATCTCAGACAGAGTCCTTGATGGAACCGTTATTCTTCCAAATGGAATATGGAACAAAGAGGGTGGAGGCGGAAATTATCTGATTGAAGGTATGGAAACGGATATGGGTTATGGAGCAGCATTTCATGACAATAGGGTTGAGGTTGAAAGAGTAGATTAGTTATGCATAAAGGATTCATTTTTGATCATAACAAATGTGTGGCGTGTAATTCATGCAGTGCAGCGTGTATTCTGGAAAATGGCTGGACTATTCATGCCAGGGAGATACTTACACTTAATCCAGAGGTATCACCCTCAATGGCTCTGACTAACATTTCTCTTGCCTGCAATCACTGTGAAAAACCAGTCTGCCTGGAAGGATGCCCATCATCTGTTTATAGCAGGCATATCATTACCGGCGCTGTAATTGCTGAGGATAATAAATGTATTGGTTGTCGCTATTGTGAATGGAATTGTCCTTATGGTGCACCAAAATTTGATGTGGGTAAACGAATTATAGGGAAATGCAATCTTTGTTATACAAGATTGATTGATGGGTGTTTACCGGCTTGTACCGAAGCCTGTCCGACAGGTGCACTTAGTTTTGGTGACCTTGCTGGACAAAAAAATGAAAATTTATATAACTTACTACCTGATAAAAATCTAAATCCTGCTATCAGATTTTCCGGAAATCAGAACAATACTGCTTTAAGAATTATTCCTGAAAAAGATTATGTACCAGTAAAACAGATCGTTACACATAGTGACGTGAAAAGGTTTACCAAAGATTGGAGCCTTGTGATATTCAGTTTTCTTATAACGATATCGGTAGCAACAATTATTTCATCTGTCATCAGAGGAGTATTTCCGGATAGAATTCTGTTATTTTCAACAACTATTATCGCCGGATTGGTTTCTGTGTTTCATCTTGGAATAAAGTTTCGGGCCTGGCGGGCGTTAACCAATTTGAGATCATCTCCATTAAGCAGAGAAATTGCACTTTTTATTTTATATTCAGCGGTTTCATTTATCGCTGTTTTATCGGAAATCCCCGGTTATATGATTGCATCTTCTCTTATTGGTTTGCTACTTCTTATATCTATTGATAGCGTATATATTTATGCTGATAATAGAAAGTCATTAATTCTGCATAGCGGGCAGACATTCTTAACCGGATTGTTAATTGCTTCATTCTTTTCCGGGGCGATGCTTCCATTCATTTTTATTTCCGTGCTTAAATTGGCGACGTCAATTATTAATCTTTTAAGTAAGCGAGACAGCAGAAATAACTTTTTGATCAGATTTCTCAGGATAGCTTTTCTTATGATTACATGCGCCAGTTTTATTTCTGATATTTCGCATTCAGATATAATCTTGATTTTATTATTTTTAACAGGAGAACTTTTTGACAGGGTAATATTTTATATCGATTTTAAACCGCTGAATATAAATAAATTAATCAGTAATTAATTAATTAATTTCGAATTTATGAAAAGGAAAGAGGTTAATAGCGCACGTATGCCTGTTTACCGCGATGCAGGTTTTGAACTTTTTGATGCTGAAACCACTGCCGGTGCATTCAGGGAAGAGGGAACCCTTCAGCGTGAACCGGATAATTATATCTATTCCCGTTACCGCAACCCGACCGTTGTTTCAGCTGAAGAAGAGATAATGAAGATTGAGAAGTGCGAATGGGCCTTGCTTACACAATCAGGGATGTCGGCAATTGATACAGCGCTTTCGATATTCCAGCATGGCAAAGAGACAAAACCGTGGTTATTCTTTACAGAAATTTATGGTGGAACTATTTCATTTGTGGAATCAATTCTAAGAGTAAGGAGAGGCCTTGATATTCATTACTTTACGCCAGATGGAGGGAATTACAATCTGCACGAATTCGAAAAAGTATTATCAAAGCTTAAACCTGAATTTGTATATATTGAATCGGTTTCTAATCCGATGTTGATTGTGGCTGATGTAACTGAAATAGTCAGGATAGCAAAAAAGAACGGTTCCAAAGTTATTATTGACAATACATTTGCTACTCCTCTGTTATACAGACCCCTGAATGATGGTGTAGACATTGTTATTCACAGCGCCACGAAATATTTTTCCGGACATGGGAACCTCACAGCTGGTGTCATCTGTGGGAATGATACAAAGATTATGCAATCAGCAATTGAGTACAGGAAATTTGTGGGGCATATGCTTTCTCCTGACGATGCATACAGATTGCAGACCCAGATTCAGTCCTTTGAGCTCAGGTTTCAGCGACAGTGCGACAACGCATTAAAGCTGGCGGAATATCTTAATAATGTTAATGTTATCAGCAAAGTCTGGTTTCCCGGATTAAAAACCCACCCCACTCATGAAATTGCTGCAAAGCTCTTTAAAGGAAAGGGTTATGGAGCAATGATAACCTTTGATTTTGATGGTGGGGATGGCAATGAAAAGAGAAGCCGTAGAGATAAATTCATAAATCTGGTATCGGAAAAGATAAAACTTATACCAACATTAGGCGACCCCCATACAATTCTTATGCCCGTTGAAGCAGTTTGGGGAACTAAATACCCCGAGCCTGGAATGATCAGGTTGTCAGTGGGTTTTGAAGAGTACGGGGATTTGGAGAAGACAATCTCTTCAGCTTTAAAATTGGTTGGCTAAAGTTGCAAATTCCCATTATAAGGTAATTTAATCTTTATGCTGTTTATCCCCTACAGGGAAATATTAAAATCGTATGTCCATTTTTCTACAATAGTGGAACCGCTACGCGGTAATTTTGATATATTATTAGAAATTGCCCGTAGGGCATAAGGTATTGTAGAAACGATTATTTATCAG
>Ga0209745_1000084_pt1 | contig 49010 bp, 43 predicted proteins | sample BarGraNGADG00312_FD_184495 | JGI IMG/M metagenome (GOLD analysis project Ga0209745, IMG submission 184495) | Arctic peat soil microbial communities from Barrow, Alaska - Barrow Graham LP Ref core NGADG0004-312 (SPAdes) (version 2) | ecosystem: Environmental > Terrestrial > Soil > Wetlands > Peat... | reverse complement strand
CCCCTCCCGAGAACCCTTGGGAGGGGCGTTTCCCCTAGTCATGGCGGAGGTGGTGAGATTTGAACTCACGATCGGGTTAACCCCGAAACCCGCTTAGCAGGCGGGCGCCATAGACCGGACTAGGCGACACCTCCAAGACCGCACGTCAGCCTACAAGGCGGCGCTCGACGGCGGCAAAATGGGCGCGAATCAGGCAGTTTGACTGCCGCCGCTAACCTTGATCTGGCTCTCCGACTGTAGTAAGGACCCTTCACCGTGACCGTTGACCCATCCGCGCCCGACACCTCGGGCGCCCGCCGCGTCGCGGACCCCGACAGCCCGACGGAGGGGGGAAGCGCCAGGCGCGCCTCCCAACCAGGTAGCTTCGGTGGTTCCCTCGGCTGGACCGTACTGGGCACGATCATCCCGGGCCTCGGGCTCTGGAAGGGCGGGCGCCGCATTGTCGGCGGCCTCGTCATGGGGGTCTTCATCGTCGTCCTCGGTGGCGTCGGTGTGCTCCTGCTCACCAACCACAAGCTGGTGGAGAACCTCGTTGCCAGCCAGGGTGTCCTGCAAGGCTTGGCCATCGCCCTCGTTGTGGTGGCGGTCCTGTGGGTCGCCGTGATCGGGTTCAGCCACCTGGCCCTGCGCCCATCCCGTCCCAACGTCGGGCAGCGGGCAGCGGGCGCGGCAGTGGTCGGCGTGTTGTCGTTCGTGGTTGCCGCTCCGATGGCCATGGGCGCGAACATCGCCTGGACCTCCGGCGCCGCGGCCGACGTGATCTTCGGCAGCGACGACACGCCGAACTCGACGCAGCCCACGATCAACGCCGAGGATCCGTGGAAGGACAAGGACCGGCTCAACTTCCTGATCATCGGCGGCGACTCCGGCACCGGCCGCTCCTCCTCCGAGGGTGACCGCACGGACACGGTGATCGTCGCGTCCATCGACACCCACACCGGTGCAACCACCCTGTTCACGCTGCCGCGCAACACCGAGAAGATGCCGTTCCCGCCCGATTCGCCGCTGCACAAGTACTACCCGAACGGCTTCACCTCAGGCAGCAGCGACCTCTACACGCGGTCGCAGTTCCTGCTCAACGCGATGTACCGGGTGGTGCCGACGAAGGTTCCCCACGATGTGCTCGGCAAGACCAAGGACTTCGGCGCCAGCATCATGAAGGTGTCGGTCGGCTACGCGCTCGGCCTGAAGGTTGACTACTTCGTAAAGGTCAACATGGACGGGTTCAAGGAATTCGTCACCGCTATCGGCGGGCTCACCCTGAACGTCAACTACCCCATCCCGGTCGGCGGCCAGACCGACGCGAACATCAAGCCCGACTACTACCTCAAGGTCGGCGCAAACCAGCACATGAACGGCCACGACGCCCTCTGGTACGCCCGTGGCCGCTACGGCCTGGACGACTACAAGCGGATGGAACGCCAGCGCTGCGTCATCAACGCCGTGGTGCAGCAGACGACGCCCGACAAGGTGCTCATCAACTTCCAGGCCATCGCGAACGCGGGCCAGAACTCGATCACCACCGACGTTCCGCGGAACCTGCTGTCCGGCCTGGTTGACCTCGGCGTGAAGGTGAAGGGCACCCCGCTCCGCAGCGTCGTGTTCACCCCGGGCGATGCCGGCTTCCAGTCCTACGACCCGAACTGGACGGTAGTCCGGGCCCGGGTGCAGAAGGCGCTAAAGGAGACCGCGAAGGGCGTGGACGAGACCGCGACCCCGACCGCCACCACGTCGCCCTCCGGCAGCGCTTCCGCGACGCCCTCGTCGGCCCCGACCAAGTCCTCGACGGCCAAGGCCAAGAGCGACGACCTCGAGGCCATCTGCGGCTACCACCCTGAGAAGCCCTGACCTCTGTTCCACGCTGGTCGAGCGCCACCAACGCTGATCAGTGCCGGTTGTAGCCCCGGTTGGTGTCGAGTCGAGCGGCAATGTCCTTGCCGAGCGCATCCATGTCGGCTACTCCGCCGCGAGCCACCACCAGCTGAAGCCGGGTGCCGTCCTTGCGGTGCAGGGTTATGCCACGCTCGCCGCGGGTGACCCTGCCGACCCCTGCCCAGGTGCCCTGCTCGGGACGGCCGGGGCCAGCCAGCCGGTAGCCGTCCTCGTCCAGTACCATCTCCACCCGCATCGAGCGGGCCAGCAGCCACGCCGCGACGAAGAGGGCGAGGCCCAGCGCGACACCCACCACACCGATCGCGGTGAGGGCCAGTTGCCGGTCGAGCAGGTCGGCCATCATCAGCAGCACAACACCGACGAGCACGAGGAGGGCAGCGAGCCCCAGGGCACGCAGCGATGGGCGCTTCCTCACCTGGTGCCTGGTCACGTCGGCGGTCCTCCTGTTGTGTCTGCGCGGCGAGGGTGGGATTCGAACCCACGGAGCCGTTAAGCTCGGCCGCTTTCAAGGCGGCTGCACTAGTCCACTATGCGACCTCGCCAGATCGTTCATCTTACGCAAGCGCGGCGTGAGAGGCTGAATCCATGCGCATTGTCACCGTCACCGCCCCCGGCGGTCCCGAGAACCTGACCCTCAGCGACGCTCCTCGGCCTGTGGCCGGGCCCGGCGAGGTGGTTATCACCGTCCGGGCAGTCGGGGTCAACCGTGCCGACCTGCTGCAGCGGCAGGGTCATTATCCGCCCCCTCCGGGCATCAGCGACGTGATCGGCCTCGAGGTCGCGGGAACCATCGAGTCCGTCGGCAGCGACGTCACGGGCTGGAACGTCGGCGACCCCTGCATCGCGCTGCTCGCCGGGGGCGGTTACGCCGAGCTGGTGAGCGTCCCCGCCGGCCAGGTCGTCGCGCCGCCCGCCGGGGTTGACCTGGTGAGCGCCGCCGGCCTGATCGAGGTCGCCGCAACCGTCCTCTCGAACTTCGACCACGTCCACCTCGGTGAGGGCGAGTCGGTGCTCATCCACGGCGGCACCGGCGGCATCGGCACCTTCGCCATCCAGTACGCGAAGGCCCTCGGGGCGCGGGTGCTGACCACCGCCGGCTCGGCGGACAAGCTCGACCTGTGCCGGCAACTGGGTGCCGACGTCGCCATCGACTACCACGACGACTGGGCGGACGCGGTCAAGACGGCCACGCGCGACTTGGGCGTCGACGTGATCCTCGACGTCATCGGGGCCAAGTACCTGGAGGCCAACGTCGCAGCGCTGGCCGCCGACGGCCGCCTTGTCGTGATCGGCATGCAGGGCGGAAGCAAGGGCACCCTCGACCTGGGACGGTTGCTGGGCAAGCGTGGCACCGTCACCGCGACGAGCCTGCGCGGCCGTCCCGCCGACCAGAAGGCCGGCATCTGCGCAGCTGTCGCGGAGCGGGTCTGGCCGCTTGTGGAAGCCGGCCAGATCAGGCTGGCCCCAGAAACCCGGTTCCCGCTCGAGCAGGTCGCAGAAGCCCATCGCCACCTCGAATCCGGCGAGCACACCGGCAAGGTGATCCTCACGCTCTAGCCAGGGGCACCGCCAACTCAGGGACCCCTCGTGACGCTTCCTTCGCTGCGCTCACGAAGCTCCTCAGGGACCGTTCGTGACGCTTCCTTCGCTGCGCTCACGAAGCTCCTCAGGGGCCGTCAGTTGCGCCAGGTGCGCCAGAGGCGGGCATACTCGCCGTCCCTGGCGATCAGTTCGGCGTGGGAGCCGAGTTCGGCGATGCGGCCGTCGATCACCACGGCGATCCGGTCGGCGTCGTGGGCTGTGTGCAGCCGGTGGGCGATCGCGATCACCGTCCGGTCCTCCAGCAGGGCGGCCATCGAGCCCTCCAGGTGTCGGGCCGTGCGTGGGTCTATCAGCGAGGTGGCCTCGTCCAGCACGAGGGTGTGCGGATCGGCCAGCATCAGCCGGGCCAGCGCCACCTGCTGAGCCTGCGCAGGGGTCAGGTGCACCCTGCCGTGGCCGAGCACCGTGTCCAGGCCTTGCGGCAGGCGCTCCACCCAGTCGAGGGCATCGACAGCCCGCAGTGCTTCTGTGACCGCCGCGTCGACCTCTTCACCCTCGAGCTGCCGGTCGCGGGCCAGCACGATGTTGTCCCGCACCGACCCGACGAACACGTGGTGCTCCTGGGTTACCAGGGCCACCTCTGTGCGCAGCACGTCCAGCGGCAGCTCCATCACGTCCACCCCGCCGATGTCGACCTCGCCGGTGCGCGGGCCGTTGATGCCGGCCAGCAACCGTCCCAGCGTCGACTTGCCCGAACCGGACGGACCAACGATCGCCAACCGCTCACCCGGACGCAGGTCGAGGTCGATGCCGTGCAGCACGTCCGTGCCGGGCCGGTACGCGAACCTCAGGTCAGAGCCGACCACCTCGGTGCCCGCTGGCAGGTCCTTCCCTGCCGTCCGGTCCTCCGGCACCTCGGCAACACCCAGCAGCCGGGTGGTCGCGGCAAGGCCCACCTGCAGGGTGTCGAACACCTGGATCAGGCGGTCCATCGGCTCCACAAGGCCCTGAACGTAGATGGCTGCCGTCGTGATCTGGCCCAGGGTGACCCATCCCTGCGCATAGCCGACCGTCCCGAGCAGCACGACGCCGACCAGCGGAAGCTGGTAGGAGATGTCGAGGAAGATGAAGAACAGGTTCCGCAGCGTCATCGTGTAGCGCTCGGCCTGGTTCGACTCGGCGATGTCGGCGTCACCGATGGCGATCCGCCGTCCACCCAGCCCCAGCGCCTCCACCGTCCGGGCGCCCTCCACCGTCTCCGTTGTGGTGGAGTTGATCTGGGAATAGGTGCCCGACTCGGTGATGTAGCCCGCCCCGGCGAATTTCAGGTAGTGCCGCGTCGCGAACCACAACACGACCAGCGAGCCGACGACAGTCAGGCTCAGGACCGGCGAGTTCAGGACCAGCGCCACCAGACTCGCCACGACCAGCACCAGCGACATCACCAGCTGCGGGAACGCCCATCGCACCGATTGGCTCATCTTCGACACGTCGGACGTGATGCGCGTGAGCAGGTCACCACTGGACGCCGACTCGACCCGTCCCAGCGGTAGCCGCAGGACGGTGGCGACGATCTCCTCGCGCGCGGCGGCGAGCAGGTCGTAGCCGAGCACCGTGGACGCGCGGCGGGCGGCGAGCACGAGGCCGGACTGCACCAGCACGACGACCATCACGCCGGCGATGATCGAATCGACGGCTCCCACGTTGGCGGCCCCACCGGTGACCTTGTCGATCAGGTCGCCCAGCATCCGCGGCACGATCAGCCCGGCCATCGCGGCGGCGAGGTTCGTCCCGATGGCGATGGCGAGCATGCCCCTTCGGGTGGCCAGCAACCGCTTCAGGAACGCCCAGGCTGCGGCGTTGCCGGCCACCGGCAGGCCGCGTTCGGGGTTACGGGACGCAGCGAAGAACACCCGGGCCCGCTCGCCCCGCAGCCGATGCCGTTCGGCGAGCTTGCGGAACCGCTCGCCGATCGGCAGGCCGGCGCGCACCAGTAGGCCCTCGGGGAGACCGGGGGTCGGGTCGGTGGCTGCCCAGGTGTCAGGCGGCCTTCGTGACGCAGGCGGCTCGTTCCTCACCGGCTGCTCCTCAGGCACCGTCCCGGAGTTCGTCGACGACTTCACTCGTCCTCCTCCATGCCGCGGCCGACGACGGCGCGATAGGCCGGGTCGGACAGCAGGTCGGCGTGGCGACCGCGCGCGACCTCGCGTCCGTCGACGAGCAGCGACACCTCGTCGACGTAGTGCAGCACCAGCGGCGAGGCCGTCATCACGACGGTGGTGCGTCCGCGCCGATGCTCCACCAGGCGTCCGGCGATGGCCGCCTCGGTGTGGGCATCGACGGCAGAGGTCGGCTCCACGAGCACCAGCACCTCCGGATCGAGCAGCAGGGCGCGCGCCAGCACCACGCGCTGCCGTTGTCCGCCGGACAGCCCGCGTCCAAGCTCGTCGATGCGGCCCTGCCAACCGCCGGGCAGTCCGGCGTAGACGTCCTCGGCCGCCGCGGTGTGCAGCACCGCTTCGGCCTGCTCGCGGGTGTGGGTGCCCCACGGGTCCACAGCCTGCTGCAGCGTGCCGGCGAACAGCTGGCTGCTGGTGTCGCTCACCACCACCGTGCGCCGCAGGGACGCCAGCGGCAGCTGGGCGAAGTCGACCCCGTCGGCGGTGACGCCCCAGTCGGCCTCGCCCAGCGCTGCGTCGGCCGAAGCGGACGCCGACCGGCGGGCCGCCTTCTCCGCCTGCGCCTTCCGTGCCGCGCGTCCCTTGAGTTCGGGCTCGTCGGAAGCCACCTCCTCCTGCACCTGCTGGGTCGGCAGGTAGCGGCCGAGGCGATCGGCGAGGGACGCGGAATCCTCCGGCGTAGCACTGACGACGGCGAGGAACCGTCCCGGCTCGACGAGGACGCCGCTGTCTGCGTCCACCAGGTGCGGGCGGGCCGTCAGTGGCTCGACGCCCTCGCGGAACGGCACGTCGGCGTCCAGCAGGGCAATGGTCTTGCGGGCGGACACCAGCCCCTGCACCCACTTCTGGCCGAACTCGAAGAAGGTCTGCATCGGCCACACCATGAACACGGCGTAACCGACGAAGGAGACCAGCTGGCCGACGCTGAGCCGTCCCTCGATCATCTCGTGAGAACCGAGCCAGACCAGGGTGACCAGCAGCATGCCGGACAGCAGCACGCTGATCGTCTCCGTCACCGCCTGCCACGTGCCCGTCGCGACCCCGAGATGACGGACCCGCTGCGACTGCGCGGCGTAATTGTTGCCGAAGGTCAGCTCGCCGCCGATGCCACGGAGGATCCGCAAGCCGCTGACGATGTCGGTGGCCATCGAGGTGAGCTCACCGGTCTGGGTGCGCTCTGCGGTTTGCGCTGTGTTCAGCGGGCGCAGCACCGGCGAGGCCGCAGCGACCAGCAGCGGCGCGGCCACCAGCACCACCCAGCCGAGCGGCGGTGACGTGCTGAACATCAGGGTGCAGACAAGGATGAACGCTGCGAGCGATCCGATCGCCCGCGACAGCACCTCGATGGTCTGGCCGAACGTGTTGGAGTCCGAGGACGAGATGCTCAGCACCTCACCGGTCGGCAGCCGGCGGCTCAGCACGTGGCCGAGCTGGACAGCCTTGCGGGTCACCAGCTTCTGCGTGCCGTACAGCGCGATCAACCACGCCCGCACCACCAGCGTGTGCTGCAGGATGCCCGCGGCAGCGCCGATCAGGATCACCACAGCCAGAAGGCTCGACCACCACAGGCTGGCCCCCAGGTCGCCCTTCAGGATGCCGTCGTCGATCGCCTTGCCCAGCAGCAACGGACTGGTGGCCGACGGCAGGAACCACAACAGGCCGGCGACAGCCATGGCCCAGACCACGTCCGATTGCACCCGCAGCAGCCAGAACAGGAACCTGCTCGGGCTACGGGTGTCAGGGCGTGACGTCTCTGCCGGTGTATAGGCGTCGACGTGCGGTGGGAAGTCATGCATAGCCGACAAACACTACCCGCACAGGAGCGCCCTGTCAGGGCGCAAGATTTCCGATCCCTGACGCCTAGACTCGGTGCGCAAACCCAGCAAGGGAGCCGGCACATGCTGATCGACTTCGCCCCGTCCGCGCAGTCCAGCGTCGGGATCGAGTGGGAACTCGCCCTCGTCGACCTCACCAGTGGCGAGCTGGTGCCGGCGGCCGGAGAATTGCTCGATGCCTGCGGCGGCGGTGAGGACCGCCCGATCCGCAAGGAATACCTGCAGAACATGATCGAGCTGGTCTCCGGCGTGCACACCCGCGTTGCGGACGCCGTCGCGGACCTCGTCGGCAACTTCGCCGTGGTCCAGGCGGCCGCAGCCGGCATGGGCGTCGGCCTGATCGGCTCCGGCACGCACCCGTTCAGCCGCGCCGCAGCCCAGCACAGGTTCGAGGGGCCGCGCTACGACGTGGTGGCCGACCGCAACCAGTACTGGGGCCACCAGATGGCGATCTGCGGCACCCACGTCCACGTCGGCGTCGACGACCGGGACTTGGCGCTCCCGATCACCAATGGCCTGGCCCGGTTCTACCCCTACCTGCTCGCTGTGAGCTGCGCGTCGCCGTTCTGGGAGGGCGAGGACTCCGGTTACGCCTCGCAGCGCACCATGATGTTCCAGCAACTGCCGACCAACGGCCTGCCGTATCCGATGCGCACGTGGGCAGACTTTGAGGACTACGCGGAGGAACTGTTCGACTCCGGCATGATCAGCACCCCGTCGGAGATCCGCTGGGACGTCCGTCCGTCCCCGAAGTTCGGGACGGTGGAGAACCGGACGGCCGATTCAGTGCCCACCTTTGCCGAGCTCGGCTGCCTTGCCGCGCTCACCCAGTGCTTCGCCGAGTTCGTCTCGCGCAGCTATGCCCACGACCACACGTATGAGTCGCTGTCGCCATGGCTGGTGCGGGAGAACAAGTGGCGAGCGGCCCGCTACGGCATGGACGCCTCCGTGATCACGCCCAATCCGGCCCGGCGCCAGGTGCCGCTGCGGGAGGGTCTGGCGCAGTGGCTGGAGCGGCTCGCGCCCATCTCCCGCGACCTCGGGTGCGAAGCGGAGCTGGCGTTCGCAGCGACCATCGCTGAGAAGGGAGCCAGCTACCAGCGGCAGCGCGCGGCCGGCGGCACGGAGCAGGCGCTGCGGCTGCTGCTGGCCGAGACCGGCCGGGAATCGCCGTTCGCCCATTAATCTGGCGCCGTGAAGCCCTTCCTGATGCTGGCCACCCGTGACCACGATGAGGCCGCCATGGCCGAATTCCGTTCGGTGCTGCGGCACTCAGGGCTCGCCAACGGGCTGCTCGAACACGTGCGGGTGGAGTCGAATCCCCTGCCGCCACTCGACCTGGCCGACTACTCCGGGGTCATCCTCGGCGGCAGCTCGTTCAACATCTCCGACTCGCAGAAGACCGACCTGCAGCAGCGCGTCGAGGCCGACCTGCTCGCGCTCGTCGAGCTGATCGTCGACACCGACTTCCCGTTCCTCGGCATGTGCTACGGCGTCGGGGCCGTCACCACCCATCTCGGCGGGACGGTGGACCGCACCCACGGCGAGGCGGTGGGGGCCGTCGAGATCACGCTGACCGCAGACGGTGTCGCCGACCCGCTGCTGGCCGGCATCGACGAGCACTTCCAGGCCTTCGTCGGCCACAAGGAGGCGAGCAACGGCACCCCGCCGAGCGTGACGATGTTGGCGACCGGCACGCTCTGCCCCGTCCAGATGTATCGGGTCGGCGCCAACGTCTACGTCACCCAGTTCCACCCCGAGCTGGACGCCGACGACCTGACCGCCCGCATGCGCATCTATCAGCACGCCGGCTACTTCGACCCCTCCGAACTCGACGACCTGATCGCCATGGCCTACGCCAGCGGCGTCACCGGCCAGCAGCACCTGGTGCTGTCGAACTTCGTGAGCCGCTACGCCACCGACTGACTCCAGCCAGACGAACCCTGGCGCGAATTGGGGACGGTTCCTTTTCCCGCCACCCCGGGGTGGCGGGAAAAGGAACCGTCCCCGTTTTCGTTCACTCAGCGGCCTGGGGTGGCGGCATCGGAGGCCCACCGCGCAGGCTGTACGCGCGGAACAGCACGGCGTTGGCTACGCCGATCGCCTTGCCCTGCGCCGCGGTGATGCCGCCGATCAGGTCGCGGGGGGCGGGGTGGCCTGGCAGGTCGCCGAGGTAGCCGCCGTGCGCCTCCAGTGAAGCGATGCCGCGTTCCAGCGGCTCCCCGGATACGTCCACGGCGTGGGTCGGCCGGCTGTCACCGGAGACCAGCAACCAGGTCGTGCCCCACTTCGGCAGGCCCTCCACTGCGGCCAGCTCGGGGAACACCCAGGTGTTGTCGGCGTCGCGCACCGCGTCGATGCAGGCGAGCCCTGCGGCCCTGTGGTCGGCCTGGTTCAGGCCCGCAACGAACTCCACGTCCCAGGAGCCGCTGACGACGACATCCGGCTTGAACTGCCGGATCTTGCGCGCGATGTCGCGGCGGAGATCGAGGGAGTAGACCAGCATCCCGTCGGGGTGGTCGAGCATGGTCAGGTCCTTCACGCCCACCGCGTCGCAGGCCGCCCGCTGCTCGCCGGCCCGGAGCGCTCGGGTCTCCTCCGGCGGACGCTGCATGCCGGCCTCTCCTGCGGTGAGCAACAGGTACGCCACCTCGACGCCGGCCGCCGTCCATTTCGCGATCGCCGCCGACGTGCCGTACTCGACGTCGTCGGGGTGAGCGACAACGCACAGCACCCGCTGGAAATCCGCGTCGGGGAGGGCTTCCATGCTCCGTTGTTCGATGCTGGGCAGGCTCATGGCTCACCATAGGCCGGTGCCCCGCTGGCCAGCAGGTGGCAGCCCTGCCACCGCCGGGGGCGTGAAGAAACGTATGGACGCGCCGCTGCGGGTCAGCGCAGGATGGGCCGCATGACGCCCGGGAGGGGACCCGAGAGACCGGCCATCCTCACGCCCGACCAACGCCTGCGGATCTTCGTCTCGTCCACCTTGCGCGAGGTGGAGCCGGAGCGCCGAGCGGCCCGCACGGCCATCGAGCACCTGCGGCTGGCGCCGGTGATGTTCGAGCTGGGCGCCCGTCCGCACCCGCCGAAGGAGCTGTACCGGGCCTACCTGGAACAGAGCGACGTCTTCGTCGGCATCTATTGGCAGAGCTACGGCTGGGTGGCACCGGGTGAGGAGATCTCCGGGCTCGAAGACGAGTACCGGCTCGCGCCGGGAGCGATGCCCAAGCTCATCTATTTCAAGCAGCCGGCACAGCGGGAGGAGCGGCTGGCCGGGCTTGCTCGTCGCATCCAGAGCGACGACACCGCCGCCTACAAGTCGTTCGGCACCGCAGAGGAGTTCGCAGAACTGCTCGAGTCCGACCTTGCCACCATGCTGGCCGAACGGTTCGACGATTCCCGCTCGGCCTCCGGCGACGGAGCTCCTCCCCTGTCGACTCAAGCACCTGGTCACGCGTCCCGGTGCCCTACTCCCGCCTGATCGGACGCGAGCAGGAGGTGGCGGAGGTCGTCGACCTGCTGGCCAGCCGCGAGAACCGGGTGGTGACCCTGGTGGGGGCCGGTGGTATCGGAAAAAGCCGCCTCGCGATCGAGGTGGCCGACGTCGGTGTTCGTCGCGTTGGAGAACGTGCTCGAGCCGAACCTGCTGCTGCCGACGATCGCCTACGCGCTGGGCATCCGTGACACCGGCGCGGTGCCGCTGGAGAAGCGGCTCGAGATCGCCTTCGAGGGACGGCGGTCGCTGGTGGTGCTCGACAACTTCGAACAGCTCGTCCAGGCAGCGCCGGTGCTGGTGCGGCTGTACGAGATCGCCCCCGATGCGGTGTTCCTCGTCACCAGCCGCGCCGTCCTGCGCATTCGTGGCGAACGGGCCTACGATGTGCCGCCGCTGGCCACCCACGACCCCGCCTCGCCCACCTCCGTGACACGGGCGATGACCGCTCCGGCCGTCGAGCTGTTCGTCGAACGGGCCCGGGCGGTGAAGCCCGACTTCGAGCTCACCCTCGCAAACGCTCCGGCGGTGACCGGCATCTGCGACGCGCTGCAGGGGCTGCCGCTGGCCATCGCTGGCCGCTGCGCGCACACGGGTGTTGTCGCCCGCGTCGATCCTGCAGCGGCTGGACCGGCAGCTGCCGATGCTGGTCGATTCCAGCCGTGACCTGCCCGAGCGCCAGCGCACCCTGCGCTCCACGATCGAGTGGTCGGCCGCCCTGCTGCAGGAGTCGCAGCGCGCCCTTTTGGCCGACCTCGGCGTGTTCGCCCAGGACTTCACATTGGAGGCGGTGGAGGCGCTCGGCGCCGGACTGCTGTGGGACGGCGAGGCGATCGCAGGGCTGGCAGCCCTGGTGGATTCCTCGCTGGTCAGCCAGCGCGACGTCAGCGGCGAATCGGTGTTCACGCTGCTGGCCACCGTCCGCGAGTACGCGATCGGGCGGCTGCAGAACACCGGCGACGAGCAGCGGGTGCGGGATGCGCACGCGAAGTTCTACTCCGAGCTGGCCCGCCGGGAGGCGCTGGGCCTGCGGGGTTCAGGCCAGAAGGATGCCATCGCACGGCTGAGCCTCGAACGCGCCAACCTGCGCGCGGGCGTCCGGCACCTCGTCGACAACGGCGACTTCGCAACAGCTACCGACGTCGCCTGGCGGCTGTACCTGTACTGGTGGGTGGGTGCCTACTTCGGCGAGGTCAGTGTCTGGATGGCCGACGTCCTCGCCCGCGGCGGCGATCAGCTCACCGACCACCAGCGCGCGGTGGCTCGGTTCTACGTGCTGTGGCGCGAGATGTGGGACAGCCCGTCGCCGACGATTGCGCAGGAGTTGGCTGACCTGGCCGAGCCCTTCGCCCGCACCGGGGACGACTTGGGCGTTGCCATGGCAACGTCGGCCGCCGGGCTCGCCCAGGTGCAGAGTGGTGACCGCAACTTCGACATCCCGGCCGCGCGGCTGCGACTGGGCGCGGAGCGCTTCCGTGCCTCCGGCTCCTTCTGGGGCGAGGTGCTGTCGCTGGTGGCGCTGGGCCGCATCGAACACCTGCGGCAGCACCCCGACGCGGCACTGGCGCTGTTCCGGCAGGCGAACGAGGCTGCTGTCACCGGCGGGGACGGGTTCGGTTCCACCATCGCCACCCACCACCTTGGACGGGAGCTGCTGGCATCCGGTCACGTCGAGGAGGCCCGCCGCGTGTTCCACAGCGGCCTGCTGGTGTCCATCGGGCTGCACCACGACGAGGGCATCGCCTACGCCCTTGAGGGCATGTGCGCGATCGCAGCGCTGCACGGTGACGTCGACCGGGCCGGGGTGCTGGGAGGCGCGGCTGCGTCCATCCGTCACCGGGTGGGCATGTACGACGTGCCGGAGTTCGTGTTCCACGAGGGCTACCTTGAGCGGCTGCGGTCGCCGGAGAATGCGTCCCGGCTCGATGAAGCCCTGGCCAGGGGTCGGGAGTACGGGGCCATCGAGGCCGCCGAGTACGCGCTGGCCTCCGAGCCCGGCCCGGACGATGTCGCCGTAGTCACGTCGCCGGAACTCAGGGCTGTGGCGTCAGCGCGCGACCAGGCGCGCGAGGTCGCCGCCCTGTAGCGGGGTGGTGCCCCACGCCATGCCGGCGGTGTCGCCGCCGATCCGCAGGTACAGCGTGTGCGGGCTGTCGGTGAACACGAGCCGGACGTCGAGGGCGCCGTCGGCGTCGCAACCGGCCGCTGCGGCCGCGGGTATTGCCACGTCACCGATGCGCGCGTGCTGGCGCACCCAGGTGCCGCTGCCGGCAGTCAGTTCGACCGCGTGTCCGTTGGTGGTGAAGCCGATCCGGAACCCGTCGCTGTCGCGGCGCGCGTTGGCATCGGAGAGTCCTGGCAGGTTGGCCTGCTCGTCGGGCGAGGCGACCAGGGTTGCATCCAGCTGCACGGGGCCTGCTGCCGACCAGTCCTGGCCGAGGCCGGTGTCTGCCGGGACGGGAAGCTGGCTTTTAACGGCCCTTCGTGACGCTCGCTGCGCTCCCTCCTCAGGGACCGGGTGAGCCTCCTCAGGGACCGTTATGGCGTCCGTTTCGAGCTCAGGAAGGAGCACGTTCCAGACGAGGTCGAGGAGCAACTGGGTACAGGACTGGGCGGACGTGATCGCGACCACGAGGCCGCGCTCGGGCAGCACCAGCGAGAACTGCCCGAAGGCGCCGTCCAGCCGGTAGCCCTCCCGGCCCAGCCACAGCTGGTACCCGTAGCCGAAGAGCCATTCGGGGTTGGGCTCGTTGGTGGGGATCTGGGGCGTTGTCGCGCGGGCCACCCAACCCTCGGGCAGCAGCCGCCGGCCCTGCCAGACGCCGTCGCAGCGGTACAGCTCGCCCATCGCGGCCAGGTCGCGGGTGCGGACGTGGATGCCCGACCAGCCCAGGCAGCGTCCCAGGGCGTCGCGGTCCCAGGTGGCGTCGATGCCCAGCGGTGCCAGCAGGCGGGGACGAAGGTAGTCGAGCAGGTCCTCGCCGGTGCACCGGCGAATCAGTTCACCGAGCAGCCAGGACGCGCCGTTGTTGTACACGTGGCGTGACCCGACCGGCGCCTGCGGCGGCGTGGAGAGGAAGATCCGGGCCCAGTCCTGCGGCGGTGCCGACTCGAACTCCAGCAGGGTGTCGGCGTCGTGGCCGGTGGACATCGACAACACGTGGTGCACGGTCAGCTGCGCCACTGACGCGGTCTGCTCGGCCACGGTTGCCCAGGCCTCGGGCAGCAGGTCGACGATCCGGTCGTCGAGCGCGAGCAAGCCCTTCCCGACGGCCAGCGCGATCGCTGAAGCGGTGAAGGTCTTGCTGGCCGAATACACCAGTGCACGGTCTTCCGCGACGTACGGCGCCCAGTACTGCTCGAGCACGGGGCTGCCGTCGCGCAGCACGACCAGGCCGTGCAGCTCCAGTTCCGGACGCGCCGCCACCGCGTCAACGAACGCGGTCAGGGTCGGCCCTTGGGGCTGTTCTCGGCCGTCAGCATCGGGTTGCGCATCACGACGTCACCGAGCGCGTCGTCGATCCGTCCCAGCACTTCCGGGCTCAGCACCACACCGGAGGCAGCCACGTTCTCCTTGATCTGGCGGGGCTTCGAAGCTCCGATGATCGCGCAGGCAACGTTCGGGTTCTGCAGCACCCAGGCCACAGCGAGTTGGGCCATGGTGAGTTCGAGCTCGTCGGCGACCGGACGCAGCCGCTGCACAGCGACCAGCACCTCCTCGCCCATCAGCCGCTGGATCATGTTGGCGCCACCCTTTTCGTCGGTGGCGCGGGAGCTCTTCGGCGCCGGCTCACCGGGCAGGTACTTCCCCGTGAGCACGCCCTGGGCGACCGGTGACCAGCAGATCTGGGAAACCCCGAGCTCCGCGGCCGTTGGCACGACCCACTCCTCGATGACGCGGTACAGCATCGAGTACTGCGGCTGGTTCGAGACGAGCTGGAAGCCGAGGTCCTTCGCAAGGGCGTGGCCGGCGCGGATCTGCGCGGCGTCCCATTCGCTGACGCCGATGTAAAGCGCCTTGCCTTGCCGGACGACGTCGGCGAAGGCCTGCATGGTCTCCTCCAACGGCGTCTCGTGGTCGTAGCGGTGTGCCTGGTAGAGGTCGACGTAGTCGGTCCGCAGGCGCTTCAGCGAGCCGTTGATCGACTCCATGATGTGCTTGCGCGACAGGCCGGAGTCGTTGGGTCCGCCCGGCCCGGTGGGCCAGAACACCTTGGTGAAGATCTCCAGCGACTCGCGGCGCTCGCCCTTCAGCGCGTCGCCGAGCACCTTCTCGGCGACCGTGTTGGCGTAGACGTCTGCGGTGTCGAAGCTGGTGATCCCCTCGTCGAGGGCAGCACGGACGCACCTTGTGGCCGTCTCGTTCTCCACCTGCGACCCGTGGGTCAGCCAGTTGCCGTAGCAGATCTCCGAGACCTTCAGCCCGGAGTTACCTAGGTAGCGGAACTTCACGCGTGGCTCTCCTCGACCACGACCGTGGGCTCGGCATCGCCGACGTCGCCCTCGATCTCGATCTCGTCGTCGGCCGTTGCCTCGGCGGCGACCGCACCGGGATCGGCAGCGTCGTCGGCCACGTCCTCGACCTCTTCTGCTGACTCAACGGCTGCAGGCTCGGACTTGGGGGCGGCTTCCTCCGGGTCGGCGAGCGGGTTGACGATCGACACGCCACCGAGGGTGGCCAGCATCTGGCGGACGTTGGTGAGCTGGGCGGTGATCGCGTCCCTGCGGGCCGTGGCGGCCTGCAGTTCGCGCTCGGACTCGCGGCGGATCTTCTCCGCGGTGAGACGGGCGGAATCGACGTGGTGGCCGGCCTCTTCGCGGGCACCCTTCAGGTGCAGGTCGGCCTGCGTCTTGGCCTCGGCCAGCGTGCGGTCGGCCTCGGCGTCCAGCGATGCCTGACGCTCCTGGGCGCGGACGATCGCTTGCTCGTTCACCTGCATCTGGTTGGCGAACTCCTCCGCGGCCTTGTCCCTGCGCTCGGCGAGCGTCTTCTCGAAGTCGGCTGCTGCGGCGGCGGCGCGGGCACGCTGGTGCTCGTAGACCGCTTCTGCCTCCTCGCGGCGGGCGGTGGCCTCACGATCGGCGTAGTCGAGGATCTCGTCGGACTGGCGCTTGGCGGCCTCGAGGGTGTGGGTCGACTCTGCGTCGGTCTTGCTGGTGATGTCGGCGGAGTAGCGGTCGGCAGCGGTGCGGGTGGCGTCGGCCGCGGCCTGCGCCTCGGTGACCAGCTTCTCGGCCTCAGCCTTCGCTTTCGCGACCAGCTCCACGGCCTCGTCCTCTGCGAGCTTCAGCATCTTGCCGATGCGGGCGCCGAGGTCGGCGTAGCTCGGGACGGCGGTGAAATCCTTCTGCTCCTGCTCCAGGGTGGCGAGGCGCAGCCGGTACGCGTTGGCCTGCTCCTCCAGCTGGGCCACCTGCGAGCGGAGCTTGGTGAGGGCCACCGAGGTGTCGCCGCCTTCGGCGCGCGACTGGTCGAGGGCCTTGCGCAGTTCCGCGATTGCACGGTCGACCTCGCCGGGCTCGTAGCCGCGCATCACCGTCCGGAAAGCGGCGTTCTGCTGGGTCATGTTTCCTCTTCCGTTTCCTGAATCCTAAAGGGTGTCGGGCGTTCGGAGACGGCGAGCGCCTCGATCACCCCTGAAAGGTGCCCAAGCTGGGCATTGATGTCGTCCCGGCGTCGGGCAAGCGTGGCTACTTCTGCGCGGGCACGCTCCATCAGCGCACGTGCCTCGGTGCGGACGGCGTCGGCGTCCTCTCGTGCCTGGTTGAGGAGGGCGACGGCCTCTTCACGCGACGCTCGCGACTTCTCATACGTCTCGCGCTGGAGCTTCTCCAGGTCGGCGGCGGTGCGCTCGCGGATCATCTTGGCGCCGGCCTCCGCCTCGACGAGGCGACGCTCGGCGCGCTCGACCTGGGCCTGGGCCTCCGAGCGTGCGTGGGCGACCAGCCGGTCGGCCTCCTCGCGCGCCTGCTGGCTGGTGTTGGTGGCGTCCCGCTCAGCGGCTTCGAGCACTGCCTTCGCCCGGGCCTGCAGGTCCTCGGCCACAGCCGTCGACTCCGAAAGCAGGGCCTGGTTGCGGTGGGCGGTGGTGGTCAGCGCGAGTTGCGCCTGCTCGCGGATGCCACGTGCGTGCTCGGCCAGTTCGTTGTGCTTCTGGCGGGTGATGGCCTCGGCCTCCGCCTCGGCGCTGGCGCGGAGCTCGGCCATCGCCTGCTCGGTCCAGGCGACGTGCGAGGCTGCCGCGGCAAGCTGCTCGTCTGCCCGGGCCTGCGCGTCCGTCTCGAGGGCCTCCCGCTCGGCCTGCGCCTCCGCCTTGGCCCGTTCGGCCTCGGTGTCGAACCTTTCGCGGTCGGCGGCGAGCCCTGCGACCAGCCGGGTGTGCTCGGCCTCCTGCTCAGCCTGGAGCCGAGCCAGCTCGTCGGTGACATGGCCTCGCAGCGCGGACAGCTCGGCTTCGAGCATGTCGCGGCGACGGGCTTCCTCGGACTCGGTGGCCGAGCGTCGGTCGGCCAGTTCTGCGTCCACGGCGGCGACGCGGGCGTCGAGGCGCTTGCGCACCTCGTCATCGGTGCGCTTGGCGGTGTTCAGCAGGGTGGCTGTCTTCACCCGTCCGTCATGCAGGATCGCCTCGGCCTCCGCGCGGGCGCTGGCAACGACCTCAGCCGCGGTCGACTCAGCGGTCTGGGTGATCAGGTTAGCCTGCTCCGTGGCGTCCCCGAGCAGGATCATCGCGTCCTGCCGGGCCTCGTCGAGCCGGGCGGTTGCCGCAGCGACAGCCGCGTCGATCGTCGCCTGGCGTTCGGCCACCTCTCGGGCCAATTGGTCATTCAGCTCACGGTTCTTGGCCGTTTCCGCGCGCAACGCATCGGCCTCAGCCTGGGCCTCGGTGCGGAGTTGATCAGCCAGGTTCTGTGCCTGGGTCAGGATTTCGGTCGCCTGCCTGGTCAGCTCGTTACCGGCCGGCTGGTTGAACGGACGCGCGGCAGGATCGAGCACCTAGCAATGATCCAAGTCATCGTCACCACAACGCAACCCGGCACGGAGTGTCGCCGACAGGGTCTGAGGTGAAGGTCCAGCCTTGTCAGGGTTGGACGAGCACCGGGCCGACGCGAGGACGTTTCACGTAAGGTTCGTGGCGTGCGCTACCTGTCCACCCGCGGTGAGCCCGGCGTCCCCGGGCTCGGCTTCTGCGACATCCTGCTGGAGGGTCTTGCCCCCGACGGTGGGCTCTTCCTGCCCGCGTCCTACCCGAGGGTGGATGCCGGTGATTTGGCGCGGTGGCGCGGCGTGCTGGAGTCGGACGGGTACGCCGCCCTGGCTTTTGCCGTGCTCAGGTTGTTCATCGACGACATCCCCGATGCCGACCTGCGCGGCATCTGCGAGCGGGCCTACACCGGCGCTGTCTTCAGCAGCCCCCAGATCGTGCCGGTCACCGAGATCGAGGGCGGCCTGTGGCTGGCCCACCTTTCCGGGGGCCCGACAGCTGCGTTCAAGGACATGGCCATGCAGCTGCTCGGCCAGTTGTTCGAGTACGAACTGGAGCGGCGCGGCAGCGAGCTGAACATTCTTGGCGCCACCAGCGGCGACACCGGGTCGGCTGCGGAGTACGCGATGCTCGGGCTGCCCCGCGTCCGCGTGTTCATGCTGACGCCGGCGGGACGGATGACGCCGTTCCAGCAGGCCCAGATGTTCAGCCTCGACGACCCGGCGATCGTCAATATCGCGGTCGATGGCGTCTTCGACGACTGCCAGGACCTGGTGAAGGCTGTTGCCAGCGACCTGGAGTTCAAGCAGAGGCACTCCCTTGGCGCAGTGAACTCGATCAACTGGGCCCGGCTGGTGGCGCAGGTGGTCTACTACGTAGCTGCCTGGCTGCGGGTGACCTCGTCCGACGACCAGGTGGTGTCGTTCTGTGTACCCACCGGCAACTTCGGCAACATCTGCGCCGGCCACGTGGCCCGCATGATGGGGCTACCGATCGAGACGCTGGTGCTGGCAACCAACGAGAACAACGTGCTGGACGAGTTCTTCCGCACCGGCGTCTACCGGGTGCGCTCCAGCGCGGAGACCCAGGCCACGTCCTCGCCCAGCATGGACATCTCGAAAGCCAGCAACTTCGAGCGGTTCGTCTTCGACCTGCTTGGACGCGACGCCGCGCGGGTGCGGGAGCTCTTCGCCGTCCAGTTGCCGCGCGACGGCTTCTTCGACCTGTCCGAGACCCCCGAGTTCGCCGGGCTGCCGGAGCGGTTCGGGTTCGTTTCCGCAGCGTCCACACATGCCGATCGGTTGGCCCACATCGCCGAGGTGTACCGGCGCGATGGGATCGTCGTCGACCCGCACACCGCCGACGGCATCAAGGTGGCAAGGGACTTCGTGCGTCCCGGCGTCCCGATGATCGTCACGGAGACCGCCCTGCCGGTGAAGTTCTCGGCAACGATCGTCGAGGCGATCGGGATGGAGCCGGAGCGTCCAGCCGCCTTCGAGGGCATCGAGGATCTCCCCCGCCACGTCATCGACCTGCCCAACGACGTCGAAGCCCTCAAGGCCCTGATCGCCGCCCACACCTAACCGGGCTGGTGGAAAAGGGGGGACGGTTCTCTTTTTCCGCCAGAGTGGAAAAGGGGGGACGGTTCTCTTTTTCCGCCAGAGGACGCGTCCCGCCGCCATCCACAGGTAGGGCGACTCGCACGACTTATCCACAGGCACGTCGCGAGGCGTGGCCATTGCCGTGATGACTGCTTAGGCTCCGTACCTCCAGGAGTCGTGGAGGAGGAACGGATGCCCCGTCACGCCAGGCAGCTTGCTGGCTCGGGGATCTACCACGTCATGCTTCGGGGCGTGAACCGGGATGCGATCTTCGTTGAGGACGACGACTCCGCGATGTTCCTTCGGGCGCTGTCGCAGGCGAAGGATGTGACCGGCTGTCTGGTGTTCGCCTACTGCCTGATGACGAACCATGTGCACCTGGTCCTGCGATCGGCTGATGCGCCGATCGGTGCCGTGGTCAAGAGCCTGGGAGTGCGCTACGCAGGGTGGTTCAACCGCAAGTACGGACGGGTGGGTCACCTCTTCCAGGACCGGTTCCGGAGCGTGCCGGTGGAGGACGACGCCCACCTCGTGACCCTCCTCCGCTATGTGTGGAACAACCCGGTCGAGGCGGGCCTTGTCGCGCGGCCTGAGGACTATCGCTGGAGCAGTTGCGGTCTGGTGGGTCGAGCTTCGCCCCTCATCGACGAGGGCGAGCTGCAGAGGCTGCTGCCGTCAGGACGGCTCATCGACGTCGTCCCGGTAGCGCTACGCCTGCCTGTTGGAGACCAGAAGAACCGAGGGCGTCCACGTCGCCACACCGACGCCGAGGCGGCGGCACTGCTCCACGGGGCCTGCGGTGCAAACTCACCGGCGGAGTTCCTCACGCTCCCCGCGTACAGACGGCGCCAAGGAATCCGTGAGTTGCGAACCCGCTCGGTTGCTTACGACCAGATCTCCAGGGTCACCGGGTTGAGCTCGACCTCCGTCCGACGAATGCAGGCCGAGGGGATCTCGCCGTTCGGCGAGGGTGGGACGCCGGCGAAGGCGGTGGCGGGTAATGAGAACCGTCCCCTCTTCCCGCCGCGTCTTGCCAGTGGCGGATAAAGAGAACCGTCCCCATTTCCCGCCGCGTCCCTAGACCTTCAGGCCTCGGCGGGTGAGGAGGTGGCGGAGGTCGGGGTCCTGGCCGCGGTAGTCGCGGAAGGAGTCCATGGCATCCACCGAGCCTCCCTTGGCGAGCAGCCGGCGCCGGTAGCGCTCCCCGTTCTCCCTGGTCAGGCCTGAGTTGGACGTGATGAAGGCGGCGGTGTCCGCGTCGAGCACCTCAGACCAGATGTAGGAGTAGTAGCCGGCGTCGTAGCCGCCCTCGAAGATGTGCCGGAAGTACGCCGAGCGGTAGCGCGGCGGCACGAGGTCGTAGTCGAGACCCACCTTCGCCAGCGCAGCCTTCTCGAACTCCTCGACCTGCTCGGGGTCAGTGGGCAACTCGTCCAGCGGCGTCGAATGCCACACCTGATCGAGCAGCGCTGCGGCCAGGTACTCAGTGGTCTTGAAGCCCTGCTGGAACAGCGTCGAGCCGCGCAACGTCGCCACCCACTCTGCCGGCATCGGCTCCCCGGTCTCGTGGTGTATGGCGTAACGGCCGAGGATCCCCTCGTCCAGCGCCCACATCTCGTTCACCTGCGACGGGTACTCCACGAAGTCACGCGGGGTCTCTGTGCCCGACTGCGAGCGGTAGCGGGTGTCGGACAGCAGCCCGTGCAGCGCGTGGCCGAACTCGTGGAACAGCGTGATCACGTCGTCCCAGGTCATCAGCGTCGGCTGTCCGGCCGGCGGCTTCACCAGGTTCGAGTTGTTCGAGACCACCGGCAGCTGACCGAGCAGGTGGTTCTGGTCGACCAGGTTGTTCATCCACGCGCCACCCTGCTTGCCCGGACGGGTGTAGAAGTCGGCAACGAACAACCCGATCGGGGTGCCGTCGGCCTCCGCGACCTCGAAGACGCGCACCTCAGGGTTGTAGCCCACCAGCTCCGCGCGCTCCGTGAACGTGATGCCGTACAGCCCGTTGGCCACGGCGAACACGCCTTCGTGCAGCACCCGCTCCAGCTCGAGATACGGACGCAGGACGGACGCGTCCAGCGCGTAGCGCTCGGCGCGCAACTGCTCGCTCACGAACTGCCAGTCCCAGGCGGCCAGCGGCGCCTCCGGCTCGAAACGGCGCCACACCCGCTCCATGTCCACGGCCTCGTCACGGGCGTTGTCCACGGCGGCGGGCGCGAGCCGGGTGAGCAGGTCCCAGACCGCCTTGCCGGTACGCGCGCAAGCGTCGGCGGCGACATAGGCGGCGTGGTTGGCGAAGCCCAGCAGGCTCGCCCGCTCAGCCCGGAGCCGGGTCAGCTCGACGATGATCGCCCGGGTGTCGTGGGCTCCCCCAAGGCCGCGATTCACCGAGGCGTGGTGGATCCGCTCCCGCAGCGGGCGGTTCGTGAGCACGTCCAGCGGACGCTGCGCCGAGGTGTTCTCCAGCTCGATCAGCCAGCCGTCCTGCCCGGTCTCGGTGGCCCGCTCCATCGAAGCGTCGATCTCCGCCAGGCTGAGCCCGTCCAACTGCGCGGCGTCGGTGACCAGAACCGCACCGGCGTTCATCCCTGCCAGCGCCTCCCTGCCGAAGGCTGACTGGAGCTCGGCGATCCGGTGGTTCATGGTGCGCAGCTTCGCCTGGTCCTCCTCCGGCAGGTTCACCCCGGAACGCTCGAAGGCCAGAAGCTTGCGCTCCAGCCAGTAGGCCGAGGCCGGGTCGAGCTGCACCTCGCCCGCCTCCACGCGGACGGCGAGCGCGGCCAGCCGGTCATAGAGCCTGCGATCGAGGTAGATCGCGTCGCCGTGGGCGGCCAGCTGAGGGGCGATCGCCTCGTCCGCGGCGTCCAGCACATCGTTGGTGTCGGCCGGGTGCTTGGTGTAGAACGCGTTCAGCGCCCGGGTGAACAGCTGCCCGGACGACTCCCACGCCTCGATCACGTTGGCTATGGTCGCCGGCTCGGGATTCGCGGCAAGGTCAGCGAGCTGCGCGAGCTGTTCTGCCATCCCGGCCTCGATGGCCGGCCGGTAGTGCTCGTCGCGCACCACGGTGTAGTCGGGCAGCTCGTACGGCAGCGTCGAGACGGTGGCGAGCGGGTTCAAGGCATCAAGCGGCATGCCGCCCATCCTTGCCGTTGCCGCCCGCGCAGCCAACCACCAGCGGTCAGGAACCTGCCGCCGGGAGCGATTCTGCTGCCATCGCGCTGCGCAGGGCCACCGCGCGGGCCTCGTCCCAGACGATGTCTGGGTCGGGTTCGAGGAACCCGGCGGCGATGCTCGCGCAGCCCAGCGCCGCCAACGACCAGGGCGCCACCCCGCCCCCGAACGGGTCGGCCTCGAGCCGGTCGGACGCGATCGCGGGGTCGGCCAGCGCCATCAGCACGAGGCCGCGGACGCTGGCAGAGATCATTGCTGCAAGCGTGTCGAAGGAGGTCACCCCCGCGCGCAGCCGGAAGCCGAGCAGGCCGGCCAGCAGCTGCCAGCCAGAAGCGATGCCGTCGACGAACCGCTGCTGCGCCGCGGCCAGCGCAGCCTGCACCTCTGCCCGGAGGGCGGGGTCGGTGATGCTCAGGAAGGTGGCGTTGAGGGCGAGGTACGTGCGCCACTCCGCGGACGCGTGCATCACGGCGAAGTCACCGTCGGCGGCCTGCCGCATCAGGTCCACGCCCAGCGCCCACCTCTCGGCAGGGTCGGCCAGGCGGTCGGCGTCAGCGAGCACGAGGCCGGCGATCAGCCCCCACGATGCGTTCTCCACCACGGCCCTCGGCGTGGCCGCCCGTGCCAGTTCCCGCACCAGGTCGTTGAGGAACAGTTCCTTGCTCGGCCACTTTCTGTAGGCCGCGGTGCGGGAAACGTCGGCGGCCGAGATGACAGCCTCGAAGCTCAGGTGGTCGAGGCTGACGGTCAGTCCGGCGGCGTTGATCTGGGTAACCGCAGCCGCCAGCATGCGTTCCTCGGTCTGCCGCTGGGAGATCCTCGGACGGCGAGCTGGCATCGATGCTCCTCTTGGGACATAATGTTTCAATGATTTGGTACTCAATGTCTCATCAGACTAGCGAGGAGCCATCATGTCCGTCCTGATCGTCGTGGAATCTCTCTTCGGCAACACCATGTCCGTGGCAAGGGCAGTGGCCGCGGGCATCGCGTCCCGCGGCACCGACGTCACCGTCCTGCGTTGCGCCGACGCCCCGACAGAGATCCCCGCCGACGTGTCGCTGCTCCTTGCCGGTGCGCCCACCCACAATCTCCACCTGCCCAACCGTGCCAGCCGCACACAGGCCGCCGGACGCGGCGCCGACTCCGGTGAAGCTGTCGGGCTTGCGGAGTGGATCGGTACAGCCACGCCACGAAAGGACCTCCGCGTGGTCACGTTCGACACCACCACCGGCGGGGCTTTCGCAGGTTCGGCGGCGAAGGCTGCGGCGAAGCTGCTCCGCCGCCGGGGTTTCGGCGCGCTCGAGCAGGGCCCAGGATTCGTCGTCACCGGAACTCCCGGCCCGCTGCGGGACGGCGAGGAGGAGCGCGCCCGCACCTGGGGCGCCGCGCTGGTCAGCGGCGCCGTGGCACCGTAGCGATCAGCAGGCCCAGCGTGACGACGTTCACGCCGAGCAGCGCCCACTCCAGCCACGTCATCTGCGCGGTGATGCCGAGAACCACGTTGACGGCCACGACGACGATGGCAACGATGTGCCCCCACCGCTTCTGCACCGCGACCCAGCGCGCAGCCAGCCCGTAGGCCAGCGCGTCGACGAGGTAGAACAGTCCGACGACAGACGCGAAGGAGCTCGCCATGCCGACAGGCGGCGCCACGTACAAACGCACACCGAGGATCGCCCACAACACCGCCAGCAGAGCGAGCAGCACCACAGCACCCAGGCGCAACCGGGCCCGGGCCGAGCCGGGGCCGCCGGCCCCGGCGGGTTCGGGGGTCTTCGAGGATCGCCGTGCTGCGCTTGGTCTGGCCACGGGCCAACGCTAGCGGCCCGCGCGCCCTAGGCTGACCGGATGCTGCTCTCACCGGTCGAAGTGATCGGCTACATCGCCTCGGCGCTGGTGGTCGCCTCCCTAGCGATGACGTCCGTGGTGCGCCTGCGGGTCGTCTCCCTCGTCGGATCGCTGGTCTTCGTCACCTACGGCGTCCTGTTGCCCTCGATCCCGATCATTCTGACCAATGCCGCCGTCGCCCTGCTGAACCTCTGGTTCCTGCGCAAGGAGTTCAGCCCCAACCGCGACCTCGGCGCGGTGCCGATCACTTCGGACGCACCCTTCCTGCTCGACTTCCTGCGCTCCCACGACGCCGACATCCGCACCTTCCACCCCGGCTTCCAGCCGCCGGCGGCAGGCGACTTCGCCCTGCTGCTCACGCGGGACGGCCTGCCGGCCGGAGCCCTCATCGGCACCCCGGAGGGCGACGTGCTTCGGCTACGGGTCGACTACGTGATGCACGCGTACCGCGATTCGCGGATCGGCACCTGGCTGTACCGCAGCGGGACCAAGGTGTTCTCCGACGCCGGATTCGCAAGCCTCGCCACCGTCCCCGCATCGGAAGCGCTGCGCCACTACCTTCTCGGCGTCGGCTTCGTGCAGCGGGACGGGGAACTGGCGCTCGACCTGCGCCCCTGACCGATCACTCGCAGAAGCTGAGCTCCCCGGCAGAGACCGTGTCGGGCTTGTCCGCACCGATGAACCGGAGCTTGTTCGGCAGCGTGAACATGCGGCCGCCGTCGCCCTCACCGAGGTTCAGATTCTCCTGCTTGCCCTTCGGATACTTCGCCTTGAGCTGGGTGAAGGTGAGGTTCAGCGGCACTGCGTCCTGCATCTTCAGGGGGGCAGCGAACGTGTCCTTCAGCGTGAAGCCCCATGCGGAAAGGGAGCGCGGCGACTTCTTCGACTGGTCCCTGGCCGTGTATTGCACCCACAAACCGCCGTAGATCACCGTCTGCGCCCACGGGCTGGCGTCGTTCAGCTCGCAGAGGATGCCCTGCGAGCTCTCGTCGGGATCGCCCAGGCGGTCGGTGAGCAGGTCGGTCGCATCGACCTGCTTGGCTCCGAACTTGAGCGTGCCCACGCCGTCCCCGCGCAGTTCGAGGCCGGTGTCGACGGTCGGGGTGGCAGACGACACCGACGGGGTGGGCGTCAATGTGGGGGTTGCCGAGGACACCGTCGGGGTTGGTGCTGCACTAGTGGACGGGGCGACCGGCGGCGTCACCCCACACGCGGTGAGGGTGAGCCCCAGCATGGGGGCGAGGACTGCCAGAAGGCGGTGACGGCTCATCGGGTGCTCCTGTCATGGGCGGACGCAGGACAAGCAAAGCATCGGGCATCTACGCCCGTCGCCGCCAGCCCCTGATCGGGCTAGCCTGATGGCCTGCCGAACGATAGGGGACGGCCATGGTCCAGGCAACGAAGCGGATCGGAATTCTCACCGCAGGCGGCGACAGCCCCGGCCTCAACGCCGCCATCCGGGGCTTCGGCAAGGCAGCCATCGGCCTGGGCATGGACCTGATCGGCTACCGCGACGGCATTCGCGGACTGGTCGAGAACCGCTACACCCCGCTCGACTCCGGCGCCCTTTCCGGCATCCTCACCATCGGCGGCACCATCCTTGGCACCAGCCGCGACAAGGTGCACCGCATGGTGATCGACGGCGAGACCCGTGACATGCGTGCGCAGGTGGTGGAGAACTACGAGAAGGAGGGGCTGTCCGGCCTCCTCATGCTCGGCGGCGGCGGGACGGCGAAGAACGCGCTGCGCCTGGCCGGGGCCGGCCTGAACGTGATCACGCTGCCCAAGACCATCGACAACGACATCGCCCGCACCGACACCTCCTTCGGCTTCGCCACTGCCATGGAGATTGCGACAGAGGCGATCGACCGGCTGCACAGCACCGCCCACAGCCACCACCGGATCATCCTCACCGAGATCATGGGCCACAGGGCGGGCTGGCTGACGCTCGGCGCGGGCATCGCCGGCGGCGCCGACATCGTCCTGCTGCCCGAGATCCCGTACACGGTCGCCAGCGTGGCTGAGACCATCAGGACCCGGCTCATCAGAGGCAGCACGTTCAGCGTCGTCGCCGTCGCCGAAGGCGCCCGCGATGTGCAGGACTCCGCCGACATCGAGGCGGCGGAGCTCCTGGTGCACGCGGCGAAGATTCCCGAGCAGATCCGGGCGGCGAAGGCGCACCTTGCCAACGTGACGGATGCGCAGCGCGAGCACACGTTCAAGCTCGCCCGCGAGCTGGAGGCAGCAACCGGGCTGGAGTCGCGGGTGACGATCCTCGGCTACGTGCAGCGCGGCGGCATCCCCTGCGCTGCCGATCGGCTGCTGGCCTCCCGGCTGGGGACGGCGGCTGCGCACGCGGTCAGCAAGGGTCAGTTCGGCGTGATGGTGGCCGCCCGCGGCGAGGACACCGACCTGGTGCCGCTCACCGAGGTGGCGGGCCAGCTCAGGCTCGTTCCGCCCGACCACGAGTGGATCCAGACCGCCCGCAAGCTGGGCACCGGGCTGGGTGACTGATCATGCATCGGCCGTTCGCGCAGGTCGACGTCTTCGGGGACGGGGCCGCAACCGGGAATCCGCTGGCCGTCGTGCTCGAAGCCGCCGGCATGGATGATGCGGCGATGCAGGACCTCGCCTCCTGGATCAACCTGTCCGAGACCACGTTCCTGTTCCCGCCCACCGATCCGGCGGCCGACTACGCCGTCCGTATCTTCACGCCTGTCGGGGAGCTCCCCTTCGCCGGCCATCCCACGTTGGGCAGCGCTCACGCGTGGCTCGAAGCGGGGGGCCGCCCGCGCCGCGCGGGCCATCTGGTGCAGGAGTGCGGCGGCGGCACCGTTCACGTGCGGCTGGTCGGGGACCGTCCCGCCTTCGCCGCACCGCAGCGACGTCGCACGGGGCCGCTGGACGAAGCCCACCTCGCGATCGCCGAGGCCGCCCTCGGCACCCCGCGCACCGATTGGGTGGCCCACGAGTGGGGCGACAACGGCCCGCCGTGGATGATGATCGAGCTCCCGGACGCCGAGTCGGTTCGCCGCGCGTGGGTGGACCGCACCCAGCTCGGACGCCACGACCACCTGGGGTTGGTGGGGCGTTTCTCCGGCGGCGAGTACGCCTACGAGGTGCGCGGCGTTCTCGCCCACACCGAGGATCCGGTGACCGGCAGCCTGAACGCAGCCGTCGCGCAGTGGCTGCGCTCCCGCAACGCCGTCCCGACCTGTTATGTCGCCACCCAGGGCTCACAGGTGGGCCACCACGGCGAGGTGTTCGTCACCGACGACGGCACCGACATCTGGATCGGGGGCCGTACCCGTACGGTCATCGCCGGCAAGGTTGACCTCTAGATGGGCGGTCTCAGCGGACGGTTCGCGCTGATCACCGGCGTCGGCCGGCGGCGCGGCATCGGGTTCGCCATCGCGTCCCGGCTCGTGCAGGACGGTGCCGAGGTGATGATCAGCCACTTCGGCGCCCACGACGCAGCCCAGCCCTGGGGCGCCGACGACCCGGCGGAGGTGCTGGCGGCGCTGCGGGCACTCCGAGCCAACGACCGGCAGCAGGTGCTCGCCGTCGACGCCGACCTGACCGGCCCGACCGTGCCCGACGAGCTGGCCGACGCTGCCGTCGCCGGCCTCGGCGCGCTCGACATTCTCATCTGCGACCACGCCCGCAGTGGCGGTGACGGTGCCCTCGGCGAGCTGGACGCGGCCATGATCGACGGCCACTACGCTGCCAACACGCGTTCGTCCCTGCTGCTGGCGCAGGCGTTCTCACGGGTGCACGACGACACTCGTCCCGGCGGCCGGGTGGTGTTCATGACGTCGGGGCAGGGCAACGGCCCAATGCCGGGTGAGGTGGCCTACGCCGCGTCAAAGGCGGCACTGGCCGGCATCACCGCCACGATCGCCCACCAACTGGCGCCCAGAGGCATCACCGTGAACACGGTGAACCCCGGCCCCGTCAACACCGGCTATCTGGACGGGGCAGCCGGCGAAGCGCTGCTGCCCCGGTTCCCGCTGGGACGGCTGGGCGAGCCCGACGACCCGGCCCGGCTGATCGCGTGGCTGGTGAGTGAAGAGGCTGCCTGGGTGACCGCGCAGGTGATCACCACCGACGGCGGCTTCTCCCTGAGCTGAACACCCCACGCTCTCTCCCGAGTTGTCGGGGGGTGGGGGCGAAGGGTCAGGGCTGGGGGCGGAGCAGCCCGGCGACGAGGTGGGCCCGCTCGACCGTGATCGCCGGGGAGACCGCTGCCGGGTACTCCGGGGTGCCGGCGAAGCGCGCCCTCACCTGAACGTCGCCGGAGCGGACGTCGACGTCGAGGGTGAAGCCGCCGGACTGGTCGGTGACGGCCGCCGCACGGGCCGCCCAGACCCGGCCGTCGGGGGAGGTTTCCACCACAACGGTCTCGGCGGACACCGGTGAGCCGTCCGCGCCCACCAGGCGTCCGGACACCTCAGGGCTGGTGCGCGAGCCGGGCACCCGTCCCAGGGACAACTTCGGGGGTGTGACCATACGCAGGTAGACCCTGTGCCCGGCTCCGCGGCTGTCCTCGTAGACGATCCGGTTGCCGGCGACGGTCGGGTTGCTGCTCCAGCCGTCGTGCCGGGTCACCCGGGTGGTCACGCTGCTCGCAACGTCGTAGAGGAAGATCTCGGTGTTGTCGTGGCCGTCGCGCTCGTCCATCCAGACGATCCGGCCGTCGGCCACCTCGGCGAACCACTGCACCGACTCGTCGTCGGTGACCTGCGTCACGGCGGCCGTGGCGAGGTCGTAGGCGTAGATGTCGCTGTTGGTTGCGGTGATCGCGTCCTGCCAGACGACGAGGCCGGCGTCGATCCGCGGCAGCGTCTGGTCGGTGCCGGTGGTGGTGAGCCTTGTCTCGCTGCGGGCGCCGAGGTCGTAGGCGTAGATGTCGGCGTCGGTGCCGTTGCGTAAGTCCTGCCAGACAACGACGCGTCCGGAGATGTCGCAGGCGCTCGCCGACGCCCCCGCTGGCGAGACCACCAGGTCACGCCCGGTGTTGACGTTGTGGACATGGATTCGGCCTTCGAACTCATAGCAGAGCAGGTCACCCGACAGCTGGGGCTGCGCGCCCGGGCTGGCGTTCAGGCGGCGCTGTTGGCCGGTGGCCAGGTTGCGGTACCAGAAACCACGGTTGGTGCCGTTGCCGTAGTCACTCCACACCACCCGATCGCCGGAGATGGCCGGTCGGCCGAGCGCGGTGTGGTCGGGGGTCAGGTTGAGGTCGGTACCGGTCTTCAGGTCGAGGACCCGGACGTCGAAGAGGATCTCCGCGCCGGTGCTCTGCCCGACGGTGCGCTCTCCCACGTGGTCGGCGTAGGCGAGCTTCGAACCGGAGAGTTGTGGCCAGTCCTGGGTGGCTGTTCCGGTGGTGAGTTGGCGCTCCCTGCCGAGCCAGTCGGCCGACGCCGGCGACGCGCAGCTGAACATCATGGCGGCGGTGGCTGCACCACCGACCATGACGAGCCAGCAGGCTCGACCGAACGGATCGATCACGACATCACCTCAGCTGTTGCGCAGAAATCTGCGACGCTCACCAACGCTAGACCGCGGGCCCCCCTGTCGATATACCCCAACGGGGTGACGCCCACACGGGTGACCGCCGAGATCGCTCCATATGGAATAGGTGGCGGACTAGGCTGGTTGGGTTCGAAGAATCGAGGTTCCCGCATGCCTGCACTGCGTTCCCGCACCGTCACCCACGGCCGCAACATGGCCGGCGCGCGCGCCCTCTGGCGCGCCACCGGCATGAGCGAGTCGGATTTCGGCAAGCCGATCGTCGCGATCGCGAACTCCTTCACCCAGTTCGTGCCGGGCCATGTGCACCTGCGGGACATGGGCAAGCTCGTCTCGTCGGCGGTCACCGAAGCCGGTGGCGTCGGCAAGGAGTTCAACACCATCGCCGTCGACGACGGCATCGCGATGGGCCACGGCGGCATGCTCTACTCGCTGCCCAGCCGCGAGCTGATCGCCGACTCGGTGGAGTACATGGTGAACGCCCACTGCGCCGACGCCCTCGTCTGCATCTCCAACTGCGACAAGATCACGCCCGGCATGCTGCTCGCAGCGCTGAGGCTCAACATCCCCACCGTGTTCGTCAGCGGTGGCCCGATGGAGGCCGGCCGCGTCGACCTGCCGCGCCTGGGCAAGACCGGTCTCGACCTGGTGAACGCCATGACCGCGTCCGCCGACCCGAACGTCTCCGACGAGGAACTGACGGCGATTGAACAGTCGGCGTGCCCCACCTGCGGTTCCTGCTCGGGCATGTTCACAGCCAACTCGATGAACTGCCTGCTCGAAGCCCTCGGCCTCGCCCTGCCCGGCAACGGCTCGACGCTGGCCACCGCGTCCGCCCGCAGGGACCTGTTCCTGAACGCCGGACGGCTCGTCGTCGAACTGGCAAAGCGCTGGTACGACGAGGACGACGCGTCCGTGCTGCCGCTGTCGATCGCCACCAAGCCGGCCTTCGCCAACGCGATGCGCCTCGACGTGGCCATGGGCGGCTCAACGAACACCGTCCTGCACATTCTTGCCGCCGCCCGCGAGGCCGGCGTCGACTTCACCCAGGACGACATCGACGAGATCTCGCGGCACACCCCCTGCGTCTGCAAGGTCGCCCCGAACTCGGCGAAGTACTACATGGAGGACGTGCACCGCGCGGGCGGCATCGCAGCGATCCTCGGTGAGCTGCACCGCGGCGGGCTGCTGGACACGTCCGTGCACGCCGTCCACTCCCCCGACCTGGACACCTGGCTCGGCACCTGGGACATCCGCTCCGGCAGCGCCAGCGACACAGCGATCGAGCTGTTCCACGCAGCCCCGGGCGGGGTGCGCACCACAGAGGCGTTCTCCTCGACCAACCGCTGGGAGACCCTGGACACCGACGCAGAGTTCGGCTGCATCCGCGGCGTCGCGACCCCGTACACCGCGGACGGTGGCCTTGCGATCCTGAAGGGCAACCTCGCCCCCGACGGCTGCATCGTCAAGACCGCCGGCGTGCCCGAGCACATCTGGACCTTCCGCGGCACCGCGCGGGTCTGCGAGTCGCAAGAGGCCGCTGTGGAGGCGATCCTCGACAAGCGCATCGGCGAGGGCGACATCGTGGTGATCCGCTACGAGGGTCCCAAGGGCGGCCCCGGCATGCAGGAAATGCTCTACCCGACCTCGTACTTGAAGGGCCTCGGACTCGGCCAGAAATGCGCCCTGATCACAGACGGCCGCTTCTCCGGCGGCACCTCGGGGCTGTCCATCGGGCACGTGTCGCCCGAGGCCGCTGCCGGCGGGACCATCGGGCTGGTGGAGGACGGCGACATCATCGAGATCTCGATCCCCAACCGGTCGATCAACCTGCTCGTCGAGGACCAGATCCTGCAGGCCCGCAGGGAGTACCGCGACGCGATCGGCTGGGAGCCGGAGAACCGCGACCGCACGGTCTCCGCCGCGCTGAAGATCTACGCCTCGATGGCACTGTCGGCCGACAAGGGCGCCGCACGCGAACTGCCGGGGGCGGCACCCGTGCACACGCCCGCGCCGGTCACCGTCCACTGAACGTGGGCGGTGCCGACGCGCCTGTCCGCGCCCTGCTGATGGACGCCGACGGCGTCGTGCAGTACCCGAGCCCCGGCTGGCTGAAGGAGATGGCACGCCTCGGCGGGCCGGGCTTCATCCCCGAGGCATTCCGCCGGGAGGCGACAACGCTCACCGGCAACGTCGACCTGCGCGAGGAGCTGGCGGGGATCCTGGAGCGCCGTGGCCGCACCTGCACCGCAGATGACATCCTCGCGGTCTGGTACCGCATCGAGGTGGACGAGCGCATGCTCACCCTCGTCGATCGGGTGCGTGCCGCCGGCGTGGTGACGGCGCTGGCCACCAACCAGCAGAGCTACCGGGGCACCTACATCAAGGAGAACCTGCCCTACGACCAGCACTTCGACCACCAGTTCCACTCCTTCGAGGTGGGGCTGGCCAAGCCCGACCCGGCCTATTTCGCGCACATCGTCGAGACGATCGGCGTCGAGCCGGCCGAGGCGGTGTTCGTCGACGACGTGCTGGCCAACGTGCGGGGAGCGCAGGCAGCGGGACTGAACGCCGTCCACTTCGCGCACACCGACACCTACGGCTCGCTGCGCTGCCGGTTGCGGGCGCTCAGCGTTCCGGGAGTCTAGAACGGTCCCCGAGGAGCTCACGGCCGAGGAACGAGGCCGGGAGCGTCACGAAGGGCCGTCGACTGGATCTGACCGGTAACCTCACCCCGTGCTGGAATTCACCCTGACGCAGGCCGACCTGGCCGCCTTTGCCGCGCATCAGGCACAGGAGTCCGGCGAGGATGCCGTGCGCGGCAAGCGGTTCCGGCTGGTCAGTGCGTGGCTGGTCGGGATCGCCGGCTACCTCGTGGTCGTGGTGCTCACCGCCGTCCCGCTGCTGCTGAACCTGCAGCTGGGGTGGGCAGCGGCGGGCGAGGGGGTCGCGCTGGGGTTCGGGTTCGTGCTCGGGCTGCTGGACTGGCGCAAGGGCGGGGTGCTGACCACGCCGCTCCTGGCCCGGCGGTACCGGTTCAAGGCCCGCGAGGCGCTCGCTGCGACCGGGGCAGAGCGGCGGCTGACCCTGGACGATTCCGGCTTCACTGTCGCCGCAGGAAAGCGGTCGACCCGAGTGCCCTGGGTTGGCGTCCAGCGCATCGCCGAGACGCCCGGCCACTACTTCGTCTACACCGGTCCCAGCGAGGCCCATGTACTGCCCCGACGGGGACGCGAGGCCGAGATGGAAGCCTTCGTCGAGGCGATCCTCGAGCACCTGTAGGTCACCAGTCGAAGGCGCGCCACAGCCGGGCGAGGCCCTCTGCGATCACGTCGACCGGGTTGGTGACGTAGGACAGCCGCATCGTCGAGCGGTCGGGAACGCCCGCGAAGAAGGGCCAGCCGGGAACGTAGGCCACGCCCTCCTCGACGGCCGTCGGCAGCCGCAGCGCCGTGTCCACCGCGCCGCCCAGGCGGGCCCACAGGAACATGCCGCCCTCTGGACGGGTGACGCTGGCCCCTTCGGGCAGGATCCGGGCAAGGCCGGCGGCCATCGCGTCCCGCCGTTCGCGGTAGACGGCGACCACGCGGGCGATGTGGGCGTCCAGGTCGCAGGTGGCGAGGTAGCGGGCGACGGCGAGCTGGTCGGTGACGGCGCTCTGCAGCCCGACGGCCTGCTTGGCCACCTCGAGCGAGCGCAGGATGTCGCCTTCTGCCCGCAGCCAGCCGACGCGGACGCCCGGGGCCATCACCTTCGACGCGGAGTTCAGCAGCACGGTCTGGGCGGACATGCCGGGCAGGCTCGCCAGTGGGGCTGCGGCCTCGCCCTCGAACCGCAGCTCGCCGTACGGGTCATCCTCGAGCAGCGGGACGCCGGCGGCGAGCAGCACGTCGGCGACCGCCCGGCGGCGCTCGGTCGACATGGAGCGGCCGGTGGGGTTCTGGAAGGTGGGGATCAGGTAGACGAACTTCGGGTGGTGCTCGACGATGGCCGCGGCGAGCGCGTCCGGGAGTATCCCGTGGTCGTCGGTGGCTACCGGCACCAACCGCGCGCCGGCGAGTGCGAACGCCTGCACGGCTGCAAGGTAGGTGGGCTGTTCGACCAGCACAACGTCGCCGGGATCGATGAGGACCTGGCCCACAAGGAAGATGCCCTCCTGGGAGCCGCTGGTGACCTGCACCTGGTCGGAGTGGGTGGGCAGCGTCCGGGAGAGGCGGGCTGCCACCTGCTCGAGCAGCTCCGGCTCGCCCTTGGTGGTGGCGTACTGCAGTGCCCGGGCGCCCTGGTGGGTGAGCACGTGGTCAAAGGCCGCGCGGAAGTCGTCCAGCTCGAACAGCGACGCGTCCGGGATGCCCCCGGCGAAGGAGATCACGTCGCCCCGGTTCACTACGGCGAGGATGTCGCGCACCGGCGACGTTGTGACCCGGGCGAAGCGGTTGGCCAGCTGGAAGGCACTGCTCATGGCCGGATCGTGCCACGACTGGTCAGCGATGGGCATCTGTGCGTCCGAACCCCGAACGAGGCGATACCCTCACGCCCGTGTTCGAGTACTCCGTCAGCACCGAGGATCGGGTCTCGTTCGCCCTGTGGCAGCTTGAGCGCACCGGCATGCTCGACCGCGCACTGCGGCGACTGTGGTGGACCGGGCTCCTGATCGGCGTCGCCGCCTCCGCGATCGCGACCGCGCTGTTCGTGCTGCGGTCCCGGGGCTGGACGCTGTTCGCGCTCGTGCCCGCTGTGATGGGTCCCCTCGCCTGGCTGGTGGTGACCGCAGCGTGGCCGGGCATCACCAGGATGTGGGCGACCCGACGGCTCACTGGTGCAGTGAGGCGCAAGAGCCGAGGTGTAAGGGCGACGACCACCCGGGTGTGGCTGGACGACTCAGGTCTCAATCTTGCGGTTGTGGGTGGGGGAAGCAACCACTACGTGTGGACGGCCCTGAGGGGGTTGGGTGAGACGCCCGAGCACGTGTTCATCCTGACCAGCGAACGGGCGGGGGTCCCTCTGCCGAGGCGTCTCGACCCCGCGATGATCGCCGGCTTCGCAGACCAGGTGAGGGCCCACCTCAGGCCGCCACCGAGTCCACCGCCGTCCGTGCCCGCTGCGACGCCCCAGCCCATCGCCGTCGCCCCACCGGGGGATCCAACTGTTCGGCCGGACGACTGGGTGGCGGCCTCGGGGGTGGTCCCGCTGAGCGCGTTCGCTCCCGGCTCGGCCGTGACGCGCCCGATCAGTCCCGTGACGGCCACGGTCAGCTACACCGTGACGACCGAGGACCTGGTCGCGGCGGTGCTCGACAACCCGGTCACGCGAAAGCGGTACGAGGGTCAGGTCCGGAGAGCGGGCTGGCGACGCAGCCTGCGGACGCTGCCCATCACCCTCGGGCTCGTCCTGCTCGCCAACCTCTTCATGTTCGACCTCGGCGTCGAGTGGAGCGTGCTGAGCACCGTGTTGCTCGGTGGATTGTTCGCTGTGGTGCAGTGGTCGCAGATCGACCACACGATCAAGCGAAGGCTGCCCGCGGCGCTGGAGAAGCAGGCGCTACACGACCTTGCCCAACGGGGCGACCAGCGTCGGGTCGTGGCAGAACCCGCTGGCCTCACCCTCGTCGATGCTGCCGCCACCGGGCGCTTCGGGTGGCACCAGGTGCAACTCACGGAGACCGATCGGTACGTCATCGTCACCGCGCACCTCACCAGTTGGGCGATCCCCAAGAGGGTGGGCCAGCCGTTGGCGAACTTCGTGCAGTTCGCTCGGAGCCACGGAGCCAGCTGAGGTTACGACAGGCTCAACCAGCGGTTGCCCCTAGGGCGCGAGGCGCTCCTTGACCCACGTCCCGGCGTCCAGGCGGAAGCGGACACGGTCGTGCAGGCGACTCTTGCGTCCCTGCCAGAACTCCCAGGCCTCCGGCTCCAGGCGGTAGCCGCCCCAGTGGTCGGGACGAGGCGGGTTGAGCCCGAACTTCGCAGACGTCTTCGCAGCGTTGGCCAGCAGCACGGCCCGCGAGCTGATCACCTGGCTCTGCGGCGAGGCCCAGGCGCCGATGCGGGAATCCAGAGGACGGGTGACGAAGTACGCGTCGGACTCCTCAGCGGAGGTCTTCTCGACCCGTCCCTCCACCCGCACAACCCGCTCGAGCTCCACCCAGTGGAACTGCAGCGCCGCCTGGGGGTGCACGGCAAGTTCCTGGCCCTTGCGGCTCTCGTAGTTGGTGAAGAACACGAGCCCGCGTTCATCGGCGTACTTGATCAGGACGATCCGGGTGGACGGGCGACCGTCGGCCCCGACGGTGGCCACCGTCATCGCGTTCGGCTCGGGCACCTTCGCCGCAGCCGCGTCGGCGAGCCAGCGATGGAACAGCGCCAGTGGGACTCCCCCGGCGTCGGCCTCATCGAGGCTGCCACGTTCGTAGCTCTTGCGCAGGTCGGACAGGTTCACCCCCGCAGGATAGGCCTCTTCAGCGGGCCACCCGCAGGTGTCGGGAGTGGAAGGCCCAGGCGCCCAGCAGGAAGTAACCGACCGACAGCACCGTCAGCATGAGGAGTTCGTAGCCGATCGAGGTGGAGCCGAAGCTGAACACCGAGGTCAGGGCATTCACGGCATGCCGTGGCGGCAGCACGTCCAGCAGGTTCACCTCATGGCCCGCGATGGTGAACAGCGGGACGCCGCGGACGGGGAACATCGTCCCGGAAAGGAACATGAACAACCCGAACGGGAAGTTGGCCACCAGGAAGGCCTGCGCCACCGATCTGGTGAACGCTGCCACCAGCAGCCCCAGCCCGATCACTGAGAGGCTGGTCAGCACCCAGATCGGCAGGGCCAGCCAGAGCGGTCCGGCGGAGCGGAACCCGAGCAGGACGGCCGTGCCGAGCGAGACCAGCCCGGCAGCCAGCCCCACCAGTACCTGCACCACGGTGATGCCGCCCAGCAGGCCGGCCGCGCTGACCGGAGTCCGGACGAGGCGGTTGATCGTGCCGGCCTCGGTCTCCTGCGCGAGCGCCGTCGCCGCGGCGAACATCATCAAGCCGATCGCGAACACCAGGACCCCGGGAACGTACAGCTCGAACTCCGTCCGCGACCCGGAGGCCCCGAGCGGAACCTCGGTGAGGTCGAGCAGCGCGGTGCGTCCGGTCTCCTGCCGGGCGAAGCGATCCAGGCCGTCGGCGACCATGATCGCGACCACCGGGTAGACCGGGCTGCCCAGGTCGCCACCGATCCGCACCGGCACGGCACCGGTTCCCTGGTGCGCCGCCTGCAGGGACCGGGAGAAGGCCTCGGGCAGCTCGACGAAGGCCACGGCCCGGTGAGCCTCAATCTCCTCCCGCGCCTGGTCGAGGTCGGCGACCTGCCGGACGTCGAGGATCGGCACCCCGGTGTCGTGGGTGAGCGTGCGCAACCCCGCCACGGCATGGTCACCGGAGCGGACCGCGATTCCCTGGACGGTGGTTCCAGCGTCGGAGTTCACCACCACCACCGGATACGTGGTCGATCCCCCGGAAGGGAAGAAGGCCCACATCAGCAGGACGAAGAAGGGTCCGAGCCCGACCGCCAGCAGGGGCAACCAGGGATTGCGGAACTGTTCTCGCAGGGTCTTGCCCGCGACCGCCAGCAGCTTCATTCGCGCATGCCTCTTCCGGTGAGGTGGAGGAACACGTCCTCGAGGGACGGCTCCCTGGTGTGCACCGCGAGCACTGGCACGCCGCTGCGCTCGACGGCGAGCAGCAGGGCAGAGAGACCGGGCCCGCCGGCGCCGAGCCGAGCCGTTACCTGGTCACCGCTCGCCGTCGCGTCCGCACCCATCCGGGCCACGGCGGTGAGCAGGGTGCCCGCGTCCGCCGGATCGGTGCTGAAGTCGACGGCCCGGCCGAGGTCGAAGCGGTCGAGGAGTTCCCTGGGAGTTCCTTCTGCGACGCCGAGGCCATGGTCGAGGATCAGAATCCGGTCGGCGACCCGTTCCACTTCGGCCAGGTCGTGCGAGGTGACGATCACCACCCGGTCATCGGCCAGTTCACCGATCAGGTCCCGGATGAGCACGCGGCTCTGCGGATCGAGTCCGGCTTCGGGCTCGTCGAGTACCAGGGCTGGCGGGTCCGACACCAGGGCAAGGGCGATGTTCAGCCGTCTGAGCATCCCGCCGGAAAGGGTGCGCGCCTGCGAGTCCCGCTTGGCACCGAGTCCCACCCGGTCGAGCAGCACGCTCGCGCGATCGGCTGCGGCCGAGCGTCCCAGGCCGTACAGCCTGGTGAGGAAGGCGACCTGCTCGGCACAGGTCAGCCGGGGCCAGGTCTGGACCGTTTGGGGACAGACGCCGACGAGCCGACGCAGCTGCCTGGGCTCGGCCGGCATTCCGTTCCAGGTCACCACGCCCGAGTCTGGGCGCGTGGTCCCGCTGAGCATGTCGAGGGTGGTCGTCTTGCCGGCCCCGTTGGGACCCAGCACGGCCAGCACCGACCCAGGGCTGGCCTCCAGGTCGAGGGCGGCTACGGCAACCAGGGCACCGTAGCTCCTTGTGATGCCCCTGGCCCCGAGGGTCATGACCGGATCCCCTTCAGGACGAGGTCCAGGGCGGCTTCGAGAGTCCGATCGAAGGACACCGGGTCATCGCCGACCAGCAGGTAGCGGCCGAGGTGGGGCAGCAGGTGCGCGTCGGCGATGGCGGCGAGCAGGGCGTGCACCACGCGGGACGTCGCCGGCACGTCCAGGTCGCCTCTGGCCTCACCGCGCTCGATCGCCGCGACGATCATCGTCGAGATCGCCTCCAGCATCACAGCTGCGACCGGTGCCACCAGACGGTCGCCGAGCATCGGGTCGCCCTCGTAGGCGCCGCGGACGAAGAAGCTCAACACGGCGGCCTGCTCCTTGCTCCACTCCAGGCCGCCGGTCACCCAGGCCCCGAGGCCCTCGCGCAGTGGGAGTGCGGCCAGCACCGGGATGAACCCGCGCAGTTCGGTTACCAGGCTCTGCGAGACCAGCTCGATTGCGAAGTCGAGGACTCCCCCGCGGTTCCCGAAGTACTGGTAGAGGGAACCGACCGAGACCCCCGCGACAGCAGCTATCTCCTTCAGCCGCACCCGGGACGGGCCGCGCTCCAGTGCTTCCTCAAGGATGGCGGCCGCCACGGCCTGCTGCCGGGCGGCGTCCAGCCGACGAAAGGTGCCGGTCAGCAGTCCGGCCTGTTCCAGCCGCAGCAACTCGTTGGGCTCGAGGGCGAGATGAACCATTCGTTCATCATATATGAATCCGAGGTTCACTACCGGCATTCGCGGAGATCCTCCCCTACGGAGTTGCTGGACCCTCGCCCATCACCGCGCTGCGGAGCGGTCAGGTCGGTCAGGGTTCGCCGCGGACGGCGACCAGCGGCGGCCGCTCGCCCCGGACCGAGGCCACCATGTCCACCACCTGGCGGGTAGCGACGACATCGTGGGCACGGAAGACGGTGGTGCCCAACCACCCGGCGATCGCCGTTGCGGCCAGGGTGCCGAACAGCCGCTCATCGACAGCGAGGTCGAGGGTCTCGCCGACGAAGTCCTTGCGGGAGAGTGCCTGCAGCACGGGGAACCCGAGGCCGGCGACGGCACCGGTGGCACGCAGCACACGCAGGGAGTGCCGGGTGGTCTTGCCGAAGTCCAGTGTCGGATCGATCAGGACTCGCTCTGCAGGGACGCCGGCAGCGACGGCCCGTGACGCGCCCGCGGCAAGTCCAGCGAGCACGTCGTGAACCACGTCGTCCGGGTCGGGCCCGTAGCTGATGTTCACCGGGTCTGTGCGCGGGGGCAGCCCACCGGTGTGGGAGACGACGTAGCCAGCGCCCAGCTCGGCCGCGACAGCCAGCAGGTCTGAGTCGGCCCCTGCCCAGGTGTCGTTGATCAGGTCCACCCCGGCGGGTGCACACGCCGCGGCCACCTCCGAACGCCACGTGTCCAGGCTGAGGATCACGTCCGGGTGCCGCTCGCGCACGGCCAGCAGGAACGGCCGCACGCGCCCGATCTCCGCCTCGACACTGACCTCGCCGCCCTGCTGCCCGGCCCGGACGCCGCCGACGTCGATCAGGTCGGCCCCCTCGGCGATGAGTCGGTCCACCGCGACCAACCCGGGCTCAAGGTCGGTGTAGCGGGCCGCAGCGTAGAAGGAGTCGGGGGTGCGGTTCACGATGCCCATCACGGCCGGGTGCGCCGCGTCGAAACGGCGTCCGCGAAGGACGAGGGGCGCGGCGGCGATCGGCGGGCTCGGCCAGATTTCGGTCACGCCCCTACTGTGCCGCACGGTGTGGAACGGCGGACGGACCCGCGGGTTGCTGGCGAGCGTCACCAGGGAAATCTGCACCGGGACACCTCGAGCCCACCGGAATCGGCGCGAACGGGCGATCCGGGTGCAGATTCTCTCCACGCTCTGGGCGGTGCCTACCGCGCGCAACGATCGGCGCGAGAATCGTTGCATCGCCCGAGGAGGCCCAATGAACCACGCGATAGTGCCCACCACCGAGTCGCGGGGCTTCCGCTCCGTGCGCGAGTCCGGCATCAGCCGTCCGGAGCGGTTCGCGCTCGGCGAGGCGTTGCGCGAGCAGGTGCCGTATGAGCGCCTGGGCAACTGGTCGGCATCGTCGGCCCGCTTCGACCCGATCGCCCTGATTGCCATGAGCCACGTCGGCCGGGTGCACGACCTTGTCGGCATCCGCGTGGCCCGGATGGCCACCACGCCGTATGGCTTCCTGCGGGGGTCGGCTGCCGTGATGGCCGCTGACGTCGCGTCCCTGCCGTCCACCGGCATCCACCCCGTGATCTGCGGTGACGCCCACCTGGGCAACTTCGGCTTCTACCGCTCGCCGGAAGGCGCACAGGTCATCGACCTCAACGACTTCGACGAGGCTCACCCCGGCGCCTGGGAATGGGACCTGCGCCGGCTCGTCGCCAGCGTCTGGGTGGCCGGACGCGAGAACAGCTACAGCGAACAGGCCTGCGCGGCCTCCGCCCGGTCATGCGTGGTGGAGTACGCAGCGGAGGTGGGTCAGCTGGCCACTGAGCCGCTGCTGGCGCGCTCCTTCAACCGGCTCGACGTCTCCCGGCTCAAGGACTCGGTGAAGCAGAAGGGACTGCGCCGGGAGATCAAGCGTGCGGTCAAGGATGCCCGCAAGCGCACCAGCGACCGGGTGCTGCCCAAGCTCACCGGCGACATCGACGGGCATCGCCGGATCATCGCAGAGCCGCCCATCACCACGTCCGTCGACGAGGCGGAATCCGCCGCTCTCGGCGCCGGACTCGACGACTACCTGGGCACCCTCGCGCCACACTGGCGCCGGGTGGTGGCCGGCTACACCCTCGAGGATGTGGCCCACCGGGTCGTCGGAGTCGGCTCGGTGGGGCTGCGGGCCTACGTGGTGCTGCTGGTCGGCTCCAGCCCCGACGACGTGCTGTTCCTGCAGCTGAAGGAGGCCCGCCGGTCAGTGCTGGCCCGCTTCGTGCACGGCGACGATGCCTGGCACCAGCACCAGGGCCAGCGCGTGGTCGAGTACCAGCAGGCCCTGCAGACGGTCAGTGACCCGCTGCTCGGCTGGACGACCATCGACGGCCGCGACTACTACGTGCGCCAGTTCCGCAACATGAAGGGGACGGTGCCGCTGAACGCCATCCGCGAGGAGGCCCTGAGCGACTACGCCGGTATCGTCGGCCGGCTGCTGGCGAAGGGCCACGCCCGCACGTCCGGGGCGTCGATGATCGCCGGCTACCTCGGTGACGGGGAGAGCGCAGGCGACGCCCTCGCGCGGTTCGCGCGGCTCTATGCCGACCAGACCGAGGCCGACTGGGCCGCCCTTGTGGCCGCGGCGAAGGCGGGCAAGCTGCCGATCTCCGACGACGCCTACATGAGCTCGGCGTTCCGTCCGGGCTGACCTCAGCTCCGCTTGCTACCGGCCACCAGCAGGTGCGGGGAGCCGCCGAGCACGGACGGGTCGCGCTCCAGCCGCCGGATCGCAGCGAGCGCTGTCTCCTGCTTCGCTGCGCCGTCCAGCAAGTTCGCGTGCACAGGCCAGGGCCCCTCGACGGCCATCGGGCCATCGACCTCGAAACCGGCGGCGGCCATCTCGGCCGCGAGTTCGTCGGGAGTGTGGAAGTAGGCGGTCGTGAACCAGCCCGGGTGCGCGTCCGGATTCCTGTGCACGCCGGTGGCTACGTCCGCGGCAACGATCGCGGGGAACGGCTCCTCGCCGAGGTAGCCGAGCATCAGTCCATCTGCGGTGGACGCCCAGCGTCCGATCGCTGCGGCAACCACCACCCCGCCGTGACGCAGCACCCGCCACGCCTCCTCCAGCGCCCTTAGCCGGTCGACGGACTCGGTGAGGTGGTAGAGCGGGCCGAGCAGCAGCACGACGTCCACGCTCGCGTCGGCGGCGGCCAGTGCACGGGCGTCACCGACCTGAGCGGTGCGCAGCGGGCTGGCGGCGCGACGAGAGGCGTCGAGGGCCTGTGCGATGTGCTTGGGAATCGCGTCCACCATGTCGACGGTGTAGCCCAGCCCGGCGAGCCACAGCGCGTACACGCCCGCACCGCCACCGACGTCCAGCACCTCTGCCGGCGCGGACGGTAGCCAGGCAGCGAGTAGCTCGCGGGTGCGCAGGAACTCCACCGGATCGGTCTCCAGGCGGCCCCGCTCGTCGCTGCGTTCGTAATAGCCGGCAAGCGCATCGTCAGCGGTCGTGTGCTCCTCCTCCGAAACAATGGAAACCAACACCGATCCTGCTGCCGTCGCAGCCGCGAGCCTGCCCGGAACGCTGTTCGGACCTGTCATCGCCGTCCTGATGATTGTGGCCCTCTGGAAGATCTTCCAGAAGGCCGGCGAGCCCGGTTGGGCTCCGGTCATCCCGTTCTACAACACCTTCACGCTGTTCAAGATTGCCGGCCTGAACCCGTGGCTGTTCCTGCTGCTGCTCATCCCGTTCGTCAACATCGTTGTCGGTATCTGGGTGGCCCTGAAGCTCGGTGCGACCTTCGGAAAGAGCGGCGTGTGGTCGTTCTTCCTGCTGGTCGTCTTCTCGGTCATCGGGTTCCTGATCCTCGGCTTCAGCAGCGACAGCTACCGCAAACCGACGACCGTCTGAGGCGGCGAAAGCCGCAACACCGTCACAAGCTGTGAGTTGCGCGGCGACTACGCCGCCCAACTCACAGCTTGTGGTGTTTGGCCTTCCGCTAGGTGATCTCGAGCAGCAGGTCGCCACCCTCGACAGCCTGGGCGTGCCCGATCGCCAGCCGCTTCACCGTTCCTGAGACCGGCGAGGTGATCGCCGCCTCCATCTTCATGGCCTCGATGGTGGCCACCTGGTCACCGGCCGCGACCTCGTCGCCCACGTCGACAACCAGCGTGACCACGCCGGCGAACGGCGCCGGCACCTGGCCCGGTAGCTTCTGGTCGGCCCGCTCGGCGACGGCCACCGTCGACTGGACGCCTTCGTCGCGCACAGAGACCACACGCATCTGGCCGTTGACTGTGCACACCACCTGTCGCATCCCGCGGTCGTCGGGCTCTCCGATCGCAGAGATGGCCAGCAGCAGCGACTTGCCCCGTTCCAGGTCCACCTCTATCTCCGAGCCCTGCTTCAGCCCGTGCAGGTACTCCCGCGTCGGCACGACGAACAGCTCCGAGTAGGCCTCCACCGCCTCCTCGTAGTCCCGCAGTGGCCCGGGGAAGAGCAGCCGGTTCAGCGTACGGCGCGGCTCGCTGGCAAGGGCAGCGGTGTCCTCCTCGGACAGCTCGGTCATCACCGGCTTCGTCACCCGTCCGGCAAGGGCCTTGGTGCGGAACGGCTCCGGCCAGCCACCGGGCGGATCGCCCAGGTCGCCGTTGAGGAAGCCGATCACCGAATCCGGGATGTCGTACTTGTCGGGGTTTGCCTCGAAGTCGGCCGGGTCGGCGTTGCGTCCCACCAGGGCCAGCGCGAGGTCGCCGACCACCTTCGAGGACGGGGTGACCTTGACGATGTTGCCGAGGATCCGGTTCGCAGCCGCGTACATGTCCTCGATCGCCTCGAACCGGTCACCCAGCCCGAGAGCGATCGCCTGCTGGCGAAGGTTCGACAGCTGACCGCCGGGGATCTCGTGCACGTACACGCGTCCGGTCGGGCCGGGCAGCCCCGACTCGAACGGCCCGTACAGCTTTCGCATGCCCTCGAAGTAGGGCTCAAGGGCAGTCACGGCAGCGAGGCTCAACCCGGTGTCCCGATCCGTGTCTTCCAGCGCTGCGACCAGGGCGGACATCGACACCTGCGAGGTCGTGCCGGCCATCGCTGCCGAGGCCACGTCCACGGCGTCCACGCCTGCGTCGATCGCGGCCAGCAGGGTGCCCAGCTGGCCACCGGCGGTGTCGTGGGTGTGCAGGTGCACCGGCAGGTCGAAGTTGCTACGCAGCGCCGCCACCAGCTGCGCGGCCGCGGGAGCCCGCAGCAACCCAGCCATGTCCTTGATCGCAAGGATGTGAGCCCCCGCCTGCACAAGCTGCTCGGCCAGCCGCAGGTAGTAGTCGAGCGTGTAGAGCTGCTCGGCCGGCGACGTCATGTTGCCCGTGTAGCAGAGTGCTGCCTCCGCGACGGCATGGTCGGTCTCCAGCACGGCCTCGATCGCCGGACGGATCTGGTCGACATTGTTGAGGGCATCGAAGATGCGGAACACGTCCAGCCCCGACCGGGCTGCCTCTGCCACGAAAGCCTTCGTGACCGCCAGCGGGTAGGGCGTGTAGCCGACCGTGTTGCGGCCACGCAGCAGCATCTGTAGCGGGAGGTTCGGCATCGCGGCGTGCAGCGCGTCCAGCCGGCTCCAGGGATCCTCCTTGAGGAACCGCAGAGCGACGTCGTACGTGGCCCCGCCCCAGGCCTCGATGGTGAACAGCTGCGGCAGCGTCCGGGCCATCACCGGGGCGACGTGCAGCAGGTCGCGGGTGCGCACCCGGGTGGCCAGCAGCGACTGGTGGGCGTCCCGGAAGGTGGTGTCGGTGACCGCGACTGCGCTCTGCGCACGCAGCTCGGCAGCCCACTGGGCCGGGCCCACTTCGAGCAGGCGCTGGCGCGAGCCGGACGGCGGTGGCGCGGACGCCACCTCCGGCGGCAGCACCGGCAGCTTCTTCCGCGGACGCAGGTGGGTGCGCGGCTCGCCGTTGGGACGGTTGACGCTCATCTCCGCGAGGTAGGTGAGCAGCTTCGTGCCTCGGTCGGCAGGAATGTGGTAGCGCAGCAGGTGCGGGCGCTCGTCGATGAACGACGTTGTAGTACGCCCGGCGAGGAAGTCGGGGTCGGAGATGACCGCCTCCAGGAACGGAATGTTGGTGGAAACGCCCCGCACCCGGAACTCGGTGAGCGCCCGGTAGGCCCGCCGGGCCGCGCTGCGCAGGTCGGAGCCGCGGCAGGTCACCTTCACCAGCATCGAGTCGAAGTGCGCCCCGACCGTCGCCCCGGCGAACACGACGCCGCCGTCCAGCCGGATACCCGCACCGCCGGGTGTCCGGTACACCGAGATGATGCCGGTGTCGGGCCGGAAGCCGTTGGCCGGGTCCTCGGTGGTGACCCGGCACTGCAGGGCAGCACCACGCACCTGGACCGACTCCTGGGTCAGTCCGAGCTCGGCCAGCGTCTCGCCGCCGGCGATCCGGATCTGGGAGCTGACCAGGTCGATGTTGGTCACTTCCTCTGTGACCGTGTGCTCCACCTGGATACGCGGGTTCATCTCGATGAAGACGTAGCGGCCGTCCTCGCCGAGCAGGAATTCCACTGTGCCGGCGTTGAGGTAGTTGATGTGCCGGGCGAACCTGATCGCGTCATCGCACATCTGCTGCCGCAGGTCAGGGTCAAGGTTCGGGGCGGGAGCGATCTCGACGACCTTCTGGTGGCGACGCTGCACAGAGCAGTCCCGCTCGTACAGGTGGATCACGGCACCGGTGGCGTCTGCAAGCAGCTGCACCTCGATGTGGCGCGGGCGCAACACCGCCTGCTCCAGGTACATCCGGGAATCGCCGAAGGCCGACGCAGCCTCGCGCATCGCCTCCGCGAGGGCGTCTGGCAGCGCCGAGCTCTCCTCGACCCGCCGCATGCCGCGTCCGCCGCCGCCGCTGACGGCCTTGACGAAGACGGGGAACCCGACGTCATCGGCCGCAGCAAGGAGGGTGTCGATGTCGTCGCTGGGGTCGGAGCCCTTCAGGGTCGGCAGGCCCGCCTCCCGCGCAGCCTCGATCGCGCGCGCCTTGTTGCCGGTGAGTTCCAGGATCTGGTGAGTCGGCCCGATGAAGGCGATGCCGGCGTCCTCGCACGCTTGCGCGAGGTCGGGGTTCTCGGAGAGGAAGCCGTAGCCGGGGTACACCGCGTCCGCGTCGGCATGGCGGGCGGCCGCGATGATCCCGGCCACGTCCAGGTAGGCGCGTACAGGGTGACCACGCTCGCCGATCTCGTAGGACTCGTCTGCCTTCGCCCGGTACTCGGCGTGCCGGTCCTCATAGGGGAACACCGCGACCGTTGTGATCCCCAACTCGGTGGCGGCCCGGAAAGCCCGGACAGCGATCTCACCCCGATTGGCAACCAGGATCTTGCGGAACATCGGGTCTCCTCAGCGTCGGCGTCCCGAAACTGTATTGCGCGGACCGGCTCCCACGGCACCCCTTCGCCACCCCGCTACGCGTGGAGTGCTACCGACTTGTTCATACGCGGCCACAGGTACGGTTCACTCTGCGGACCACGCAGCAATGGCTGCCGCACACTGGCGTGTGCCTGCGGCCAGCCCCGCAGCGAATGCGCGGTCGGTTCCAACTGGTGCCAACAAGTCCGGACCCAGGGCAACTTTCCCGGCGAGACTCGGCTCGATCAGCACCACGCGGGCACCGGCCCTGGCCAGGTGCGCGGCCTGGTGGGCGGGCCGCCGCTGCGCCCGGATGGCGCCGGAGAGCGGGGCCACGGCGATCACCACGTCCGCGCCGGCAGCGACGTCCAGGTTCGCCGGGGAGCGCAGCCCGCCGTCGAAGTGCAGCCGCCCATCGATCCGGACGGCGGGGAACACCCCCGGCAGGGCGCAACTGGCAGCCACCGCAGCGGCCAGGTCAGCCGGCTGCCCTGCGGAGAAGAACGCGGGACGCCCGGACGTCGCATCGGTTGCCACGATCACGAGGTTCGAGGGCCACGCCAGTCCGGACAGGCCCGGCGCGACCCTTTCGACCCACTCGGCCTCCGCCGCCGCCGTCCATGCCCTGGTGGCGCGACCACCCAGCCACGCAACGGCGTGCCGTCGACTCGGATGCAGCTGCGCTGCCACCAGGCGCGCAACGTCGGCTGCGCCGATGCGTCCCGTACGCTCCCGTCGCCCCTCGTCCAGTTCGGGCACGGCACCGGAGGTGGTCAGCCACGCAGCAACGACGGCGCCGGCGGACGTGCCGACCACAAGGTCCGCGTCCAGCGACAGGCCGGCGCGGGACAGCGCGGAGAGCACCCCCAACTCCCAGGCGATACCGGTGGTGCCGCCGCTGCCCAACACGAGGGCCCTGCGCATGCTCATGCCCCGATTCTGCCCTTCCCGGCCGGCGGATTCTTCGCAAGCTCTCAGCAAGATAGTTGCCGCCGGCGGCAGACTGACCCGAAAGGGCCCTTCAACGAATGAGGAGCGTCGGTTGCGCAGAGCTGGCGTCATCGGGGTGGTTCTGCTGTCCCTGCTGACGGGGTGCGTGGGCGCAGCACAGGCGTGGACACCGGGCCCGATCATCACCGAGTCTGTCACCCCGCCCCCGGTCACACCGGGCACCGTGACCCCCTCGCCCACCGTGACCGCGCCGGCCAAGCCCACCGTCCCCGACTCCGCGGGCGCCCTTGACGTGAGTTCGTATGAGTCCGCCCACTTCGCCAGCCCCACTGGACGCATCTGGTGCGCGCTGGCCGGTGACTGGGCGCTGTGCCACTTCCCGCGCGACATGAACACCAGCAAGGTGCCGAAGTCGTCGAAGGTCTGCCCTGGCGCCGGCCTGGACGTCACGGGGGTGTCGGTGGGGGCCAAGGCGGCGGAGTATTTCTGCAGCGGCGGCGCGGAGGCCCTCCCACAGACTGACGGCACCTACACCGACTGGTGGCGGTCGACCGGGTACCCCAAGGTGAAGTACGAAGGCCAGGACATGGCGACCCTGCCGTACGGCAGCAAGCTCGTGCACGGCAGGTTCCTCTGCCTCAGCGAGCAGGCCGGCGTGCTGTGCGGCAACACCACCACCGGGGCAGGCTTCCGGGTCTCCCGGGAGGGTGTGACCTTCATCAAATGATCGTGGCGCCGGCACCGTGGGGGGTGGGTGCCGGCGCCAGCCCTCGGGTGGGCGGTCATCGGCGCAGGGTGGCCTCGGTATCGTGTCGGCATGTCCGCGACGGCGTCCGAGCTTTCCAGCCCGCTCGTCGACGCCTACCGGGCGCATCCGTCGAGAGCAGGGGTCGACGAACTCGTCGACGACAACGGCGTCCGTCCGCATGCAGAAGCCCTCGCAGCCACCGTTGAGGGCATGGGCATCGGGGGCCTCCTCGCAGCCCGGGCCGAGGCGGTCAACCAGGTGGCAGACGAGGGCATCAGCTACGGCGGGGCCGCGTCCGGCGTTCGTCAGCCCTGGCTGGTTGACCCGCTCCCCTTGCCGCTGGACGGGGCCGACTGGCTCACCCTCGAGCGTGGCCTCGGGCAACGCGCTGCGCTGCTGGACGCCGTGCTGGCCGACCTCTACTCCGACCGGACGCTGCTGCGCCGGCGGGTACTACCCGCCGCGGCCGTGCTCGGCCACCCCGGGTTCACCCGCACCGCTGACCACATCGGCACGTCCAACCGTCGCCAGCTGGTTCTGACCGCCACCGACGTCGGCAGGGACGCGTCGGGCACGTGGCGGGTCATCTCCGACCGCACCCAGGCACCGGCAGGGGCGGGCTATGCGATGGCCACCCG